>Ga0214473_10000164_pt1 | contig 94036 bp, 92 predicted proteins | sample RVTome_7_FD_203509 | JGI IMG/M metagenome (GOLD analysis project Ga0214473, IMG submission 203509) | Soil microbial communities from uranium-contaminated site in the Upper Colorado River Basin, Wyoming, United States - RVT98D197 | ecosystem: Environmental > Terrestrial > Soil > Contaminated >... | reverse complement strand
GCTGTGGCAGCAGCCGCGCCGGGAGCGCTCAAGCCGTCAGCCAAGGTGTAGCCTCCACCAGCAAGCGAGTGCGAACGCCTTCGAGGGTGTTCGTGTAGATGTCGATCTGGTCGATGGAATCGGCGAGTTCCTTCAGGCCGAGGCTTTCTTCAATCCAAAAGGAAAAGTCGTTGACAGTGAGCGGCTCGCGCAAACGCGCGGCCACAAAGTGAAAGTGGACGGTATGGATGCTGACAAGACTGAGCGCTTCACAGAATTCGGCGAGGGTCTGCGCCTGCCACCGAGTGGGAACGGCTACGGTGATCGCTTCACAGAAATAAAACGGCTCGAAGGCCCTGCGCTGAGCGGAATCCGGCGCCTCGCGCAGATAGGTTTCCAAAGCGCGGACGAGCTCGGTCCGCAAATCGTCCAGGGCGGGATACTGCCGGATGTCCAGCGAAGAAAGGCACTCGGCCAAGCGCGGCTCGTTGCAGGCGGCGAGGGCCCACTGGGCAAAATCGTTGGAGAAACCTTCGGTAAGGAAGTGATGCTGTTGCAGGCTCTGAAAGGTGTGGTTGAAGATGGAGTCGTCCGAGCAGAGCCGGATGCCGTCCAGAAGCTCCGCCAGGGTAACGGCACGCTGACCGGTGACGCGGGTCAAAATGGCCGCGGCCATGAAACGAAATGGAGCCTTGGCGACTTTCATCTGACCATAGTACACAATTGCAAGAGAAACCTGCACACCTGGAAGGGCGAACGCAGAAAGAATTTGGCGCGGCTGCGGACGCGCCTGCCGACATGAATACTGATGTCGCGCTGGCCCATGCTGGCGAAGACGGTTTCATCCGTACGATCGTCGCCGGCGAAGATGAGAACCGGGAAATGGCGACGGCGGCGAATCCGCGCCACGGCCGTCGCGACGGCGCTGCCTTTGTTGTTGGCGCCGATGGGAAGAAGCTCCAGCACTTTCTTGCCGGCGAGCACGCGAAGCCGGGAGGAATGCCGGCGCGCGACCTGAAGCACCTGTTGGCGAGCGGCGCGGGCTTGCGCAAGGGGCGCGCCGCGAAAATGTACGGCCACGCTGACGGCCTTGCGCTTGATGCGGATACGCGGGAGACCGCGCAAGGCACGGCGCAGCTCCGCGGCGGCTGCATGGATCAGGCGTGACTCCTGCGGAGTGGCATGCGAGCGGTGCACGTCGTCCGGCAAAGACCACTCCCAACCGTGACTGCCGATCCAGTGAATTCCCTGCAGGCGGACCAGGCGTCGCAGTCGGCGGAGCCCCCTGCCGCTGACGATTCCCAGAGCGACGCGGGGCGATTGCGCGAGTTGGACGAGCGCGGACATGGCGGCGGCAGGAATCCGGGCGTCCGCGGGACGCTCCACGATGGGAGCCAGTGTGCCATCGAAATCGAGAAACAGAATCAGATTTTTTCCGGCAAGGGCTTTGCGAATCGCCGGCCAAGCTGACCACAGGGAACGCACAGCAAAACTCCTCAAATGGATTTGGCAGGCTCTTCGATCTCCAATTGCAACTGGGACAGCTCGGTGACCAGATTCGCGGCCCAGCAGTACACGTTGGCCTCGCGAACGGTACTCCGCAAGCGGCTCATGCGCGTGGCGCGCTCCTCCGGGGCCATTTCCAGCGCGTAGCGAATGGCGTCCGCCATTTGCTCGGTGTCGTACGGATTGATGATCAGCGCCGAGGGGAGCTCCCGCGAAGCGCCGGCAAAACAACTGAGGACGAGCACGCCCTGCTCGCTCTCGCAGGCGGCGACGAATTCCTTGGCCACCAGATTCATGCCGTCGTGGAGGGAGGTGACCAGGCAGAAGTCGGCGGCGCGATAGTAGGGCTGGATTTCCTGGTGCGAATGGTGGCCTTCGAGGAAGACGATGGGCCTCCAGTCCTTGGTGCGAAAGCGCCAATTGATGCGATCGGCCTCGGCCTCCACTTGCCCGAGGAGATCGTGGTAATGCTTGATGTGGGTGCGGCTGGGCGCGCCGAGTTCCACAAAGGTCACTTGCTGTTGATAGTTGGGAAACTTGTCCAAGAAGCGCTCCAGGCCACGAAAGCGCTCAAGAATGCCTTTGGTGTAGTCAATGCGGTCCACCCCCACACCCATGTAGCTCGCCTTCACACCGAGGTTTTTCAGCAAAAGGGCTTTTGAGGATTCGACATGGGGTTCCTCGGGGCGCGCAGGGGCCGCGGCAGGAAAAGCGATGCTGATGGGAAAGGGCTTCACCCAAGTAGAATGGCCGCTCTGATTGACGGCAAAGCGCTCCCAGTCAATGCGGGATTCCAGGACGCGATCCACCGTCTCCAGGAAATTGTTGCAGTGGAACTGAATGTGAAAACCGATGAGGTCGGCGCCAAGCAAGCCGTGCAGCAGCTCCTTCTGCCAGGGGCAGATGCCGAAGGCCTCGGGATTGGGCCAGGGGATGTGCCAGAAGATGGCGACGCGAGCATCGGGACGTTTTTCCTTGATGAGCCGAGGGAGCAGCGCGAAATGGTAGTCCTGAATCAGAACGCAAGGCTCCTCGAATCCTTCCAACTCCTGCAGGAGCGAATCCGCGAACTTGAGATTGGCGGCCTGATAGCAGGCCCAATCCTCCGCACGGAACACCGGCCGGGTGTGAGCAATATGGCAGAGGGGCCAAAGGCCTTCGTTGGAAAAGCCGTAGTAGTAGCCCTGTTCTTCCTCTTTGGTCAGCCAGACGCGCTTGAGGGAATACTGCGGGTCATCGGGAGGAACCCTCAGCTTGTCGTGTTCGTCAGAAGTTTCGCGGTCGGCATCGCCGCCGCCATGGGCCAGCCAGGTTCCCCCACAAGCCCGGAGAATGGGCTCCAGCGCAGTGACCAGCCCGCTGGCCGGAACCACCACCTGGATCTCTTTCCCCTTGTGCAAGTGAATGTACGGTTCGCGATTGGAAACCACAAAAAGGGTGCGCCCCTGCAATTTGGTTTTTACGTGTTCCTTCAGGCGTTCCGCGGTCCAGAGCGATTCCGCGGCGTCGCGAAGCCGCGCCTCCTCCTGGGCCACGGCGCGGGCGGCTGAGAGGCTCTCCGTGAGATGGAGCACCTCCTGAGCGAGAGGCTTGAAGAGGTCGGCCTGCGGGAGGAGCATTTGTGCGGAAGATTCCCCGGTGCGGAGCTTCTTCATCCATTCGGCCGTTTTGGCAATGGGGCCGGCGATGCTCCAGCGCACAATGAGAACAGTGACGGCGGTGATGAAGAGGGTCTGGATCAAGAGAAGAATGAAATCGAGGCGCCAAGAGCCCGCAGCCTGGACAGAGATGTGACTGGCATTGTGCAAGAGCACGAGAACACCGGTCAGAGCCTCTTCGTGATGCAGGGGCAGCGCGTAGATGTGCGTGGGAAGGCCTTTGATGTCCTGGAATTCACCGATCCCCTGGTCGGTGCGGATGGCTTCGAAAGCGGCGGCGGGAGAACGGGGCAATTGGTCCGACAGGCCCGGAGTCATGGCGAGAGGACGAAAATTAGTATCGTAGATGGCCACGCCGTTGAGCCGCTTCCGATTGCCAAAGCGCTCCACAATGCGCTGGAGATTCTTGGAGGGCCCCTTCCCCACCAAGGGCTCGACGCTTTCTTGAAGACTCTCTGCCAGCACGGCCGCGCGAAGTTCCAGTTCCTCCCGGAGGCGTTGCTCTTCCTGTTGAATTTGAAAATAAGAAAAGCCGAGGGCGACCAGGGTCACCCCCAGAATCAGCGAGAGAATCAGGCGAAAGGTAATTCGCATGGGAGTTCCATATTAAACCCCGCGCTAGCCTTCACAAAGCAAAATTGCGTTTCGGAAAAAAGCAGAGGGCTGGGCTGCAAGCTGAAAGCGGTTCGGGTTTTTCCTCCATCCTCGCGCCACACGGACGGCTGCACGAGGCGGGAGCGAAGAATTCGAACTCAGCGGACGCCGCTGGCGGGAGGCCGCTTGGTGGGCGGACGCTTATTCGGAACCTTCTTCGCGGGGGCCTTGGCCGGGGGCTTTTCCTCGGCGGGAAGAGTGTCTTCGCGGACCTTGGCCTTGTCCACGACGAGAAGGAACGGCTCCGGAGTGAAAGACTTGAGCGTGGCAGAGAAGGCAAAAAGATCGTCCTTCTTCAAGAGCCTGGCCCGCGGCTCGCCAGCCACATGAACTTCCAGATTGGGTTCCGTGCCGGCGGTGATGGCTTCCTCGGTGCTCGCCGTGAAAACCTTCAGAACGACTGAGTCGTCGGCCGCGGCCACTTCAAAAACTTTGCCGCCCAGCTCGGGGAACTCCGCACCGCACGCAGAGAGCCAGGTAAGCTTGGAAGTATCGCCGCCGGCCTTGAGGCCGTTCACGATGGCGTCCACGGTGCCGGAGGCCTGCAGAGCCTTATCCAAATCGGCGCGAGTCGGAATGGAGAAGCCAGCGGGACGGTCGGCAGTCGTACCAGCCAGGGTGATGAGCTCATTCAACTCAGCGTCTATGAGCGACTCGCAAACCGGATTCTGGTAACGAATCAACTGGTTCTTCAAGTAGCCACGGATTTGTGCTTCGCCCTGCGCTTTGAGGGCGATGGAGCGAGCAATGGCCCAAAACCCATCCATCATTTGAGGAGGATCCTGCTGGAGACTGGAAAGTCCAATCTGGTAATAAAGAGACGCGTCATTGGGAGTGATAACCAGCGCGGCCCGGAAAGCGTCAATGGCGCCTGTGTAGTCCTTGGCTTGCCGGGCAGCAAATCCAATCACGGAATTGAAAAGGACTTTCAGGGAATTGCTTTGCAGAATGAATTGCTCGTCGGAGACGTTTTCCGGTTTTTTGACCTGCCCAAGAAACTGAAGCCCCTGTGCGGCAGCGCCGCGCGCGGCAGCGAACTGCTCGTCGGAGGTGAGCTGGTGCTGGTTCAGCGCGGGAAAGAAAACCTGGGCGCGGAGCACAAAAGCCTGTAGCCGGGCGGATTCCAGTCCCTGCATGGAGTCAATTTTGTCACCAATGCCGAGAATCTTGTCCGCAATCTCCATGACCTTGAGATTGTTCTTCAGCGACGCGTAAGCGACAAGCTGGTCCCGATAAACGTAGGGCAGGAGAGTGGAATTGGGATATTTGGCGATGAAATTATCGAGCAGCTTGATGCGCTGCGTGGCGTCCTTTTCGTTGATGGCGGCTTGAAAGGCATTGTATTCGGCAGTGGTATAGCTGGGAGTTTGCTTCGCCTCTTGTGCAAACGCGCTTCGCGCCGCAGGGCCCGCGCAAAGCGCCAGCATCACCACCGCAGCTATCAGCCAGTTTCGCTTCATGGTCTCACTGCCTCCTCGGCCTGAATCTCATTTCCCTGGCGCGGTCATGCACGCCTTCACGGAAGGCGCCTGCATCTCGAAACCGCGGGATTATAGGGAATCCCGACGCGCGGCGCAAGTATCATTGCATACGCGCCGCCGTTGCGCAAAAGGACGCGCGAAAAACGAACCGCTCGCCAAGCGCGCTTCCCTCGCCCGCCGCCAGGGGACGCCGAGCAGGCCGGGCACAATGGTAAGATGATGTTTCGCGCAAAAGTGTCGCCCTGCGCGCAAACGGCGGCGGAGTACAGCGAATCTGCCCATCCCCAAGGAGAGCAAACCCATGGAAACGCAACCCCGTCTGGCGGGACAAGTGGCGCTGGTCACCGGAGCGAGCCGCGGCATCGGGCTGGCCATCGCGCGCAAACTGGGCACCATGGGCGCACAACTGGCGCTGTGCGCGCGGGACGCCGGGCGGCTGGAGAATGCCGAAGCGGAGTTGCGTCAGGCAGGCTGCCGGACGCTCGCCGTGCCGACGGACGTAACCGACGCGGCGGCGGTGGACGCGTTGGTGCAACAAGTGATCGGAACGCTGGGCGGAATCGACATCCTGGTGAATAACGCCGGCGTGGGCGTGTTTGCGCCGCTGCATGAATTGCGCGAGGACGAGTGGGACCGCGTGATGAACACGAATTTGAAAGGCGTGTACCTATGCAGCCGGGCAGTAGCGCCGCAAATGATGCGGCGTCACGGGGGGCACATCATCAACATCAGCTCGCTGGCGGGGAAAAATGCGTTTGCCAAGGGCGGGGTGTATTGCGCGTCCAAGTGGGGACTGCGAGGGATGACGGCGTGCATGGCGGAAGACCTCCGGGGCTACGGCATCCGCGTGAGCGCGGTGTGCCCGGGGACGGTGGAGACGGAGTTTTCGCCGCACGCGGGCAAGGACGCGAAGAAAATGCTGCAGCCGGAGGACGTGGCGCACGTGGTGGCCATGCTGTTGACGCAGGCGGAACAGAGCTTTGTGAGCGAAGTGGACCTGCGGCCGACGCAGAAGCCGTGAGGCGGGCGCGAGCCCAAATTGCGCTAGGTTGCATCGAAAAGTCTTGCTACAACATCTCATTACCGTGCGGCTTGGCGGCCGGTGGGCTGTTGGCGGCGCGTAACTCACACGAAAAAAGGAGAACCACGATGCGATCCATTTTGCGGGCGGCGGTGTTGCTGCTGGCCACTGCCCTTCCCAGTGCGGCCCAAGTGAGCACCTGGCAACTCGATCCGGCGCATTCCGCGGCGCAGTTTTCCGTGCGACACATGATGATTTCCACGGTGCGCGGCGACTTCCAGAAGATGACGGGCACGCTGCTGCTGGACGAGAAGGACATCACCAAGTCTTCGATTGAAGTGACGATTGATGCCACCACGGTAGATACACGCGAGCCGCGGCGCGACGCGGATTTGAGGAGCGCCAATTTCCTGGACGTAGCCAACTTTCCGACGATTACGTTCAAGTCGAAGAGTGTAAGTGCAGCGGGCGAGGGGCGGTTGAAGGTAATCGGCGACCTGACAATCCATGGCGTGACAAAAGAAGTGGTGCTGGACGTGGAGGGGCCGACCCCGGCGCTCAAGATGGGAAACAGCCAGCGGCGCGGGGCGTCTGGCACGACGAAAATCAACCGCAAGGATTTTGGAATCATGTGGTCGCGCACGCTGGATGGCGGGGGCATGGTGGTCAGCGAGGAAGTGAACATCACGCTCGACGTGGAGTTCATTCAGCGAGCCCAGCCCGCACCCGCCCCGCCACAGCAATAAGACAGGGAAGGAAGGAAAACCATGCAAGTCCAGACGGAAAAGACGGCGGCAATGCATGAGTTGCTGGAAAAGCGGTGGAGCCCGGTGGCTTTCTCGCCACGCGCGGTGGAGGCGGAAAAGCTGCGCAGTGTGCTGGAGGCTGCGCGCTGGGCGCCGTCGTCGTTCAATGAGCAGCCGTGGGTCTTCCTGGTGTCCACCAAGGACGATCGCGAGGCGTATGAGCGGCTGCTGGGGCTTCTAGTGGAAGGCAACCGCGTGTGGGCGCAGTACGCGCCTGTGCTGATGCTGAGCGTGGCCAAGCTCAACTTTGCGCTGAACGGAAAACCGAACCGGCACGCACTGCACGATGTGGGCGCGGCGGCGGCGTATTTGACGATGCAGGCCACCGCGCTGGGTCTCTACGTGCACCAGATGGCCGGATACGACGTGGAACGCGCGCGGCGCGAGTTTTCCATTCCGGCAGGCTACGAACCGGCGGCGGCCATCGCGCTCGGCTACCTGGGCGATGACACGGCACTTCCGGAAAAGCTGCACGGGCGAAGCCCCTTGAAGCGAAATCGCAAGCCGCACAGTGAATTCGTGTTCAGCGGAAGCTGGGGAAACACTTTCCCGCTGGTGAAAAGCTGAGCAAATTTTCAGGGCAGAATCCACCCTCAGGCTGGAGCCTGGGGGCTCTGCGCGAGGTTGTCGGCAGCGCCCAACAATCTAAAGACAGGAACAGCAACCATGATGAAGATCATTCGTTCGGAGGAACGTCATTTCGTCGATCACAGCTGGCTGCAAACGCGGTGGCATTTTTCGTTTGCCGAATACTACGATCCGGCCAATGTGCACTGGGGCGCGCTGCGCGTGTTCAACGACGACGTAATCCAGCCCGGCCAGGGATTTCCGATGCACGGACACCGCGACATGGAAATCATTACTTGCGTGCTGGAGGGCGCGCTGGAGCACCAGGACAGTATGGGCAACCGCGGCGTGATCCATCCGGGCGAAGTGCAGGTGATGAGCGCGGGTACGGGAGTCAAGCACTCCGAGTACAACCATTCGAAGGAGGCGCCGCTACACCTTTTGCAGCTTTGGGTGCTTCCGCGCACCAAAAAACTGACGCCGCGGTGGGAGCAAAAACAGTTTGCGGCGGCGGAGCGCGCGGGAAAGTTGCTGCCGGTGGTGTCGTCGGGCGAGGTGCCGGGGACGCTGGCGATTGATCAGGACGCGGCGATTTATCTTGCGTCACTGAAGACCGGCGAAGAGGTGATGCATCAAAGCCGCGCGGAACGCAAGGCGTACCTGTTTGTGATTGCTGGCGGCGTGACGCTGAACGGAGAAACGCTGGCGGCCGGCGACCAGGCACGAATCGCGGACGAGGCAGAGTTGCGCGTGCAGGCGAGCGCGAATGCGGAAGTGATTTTGTTGGACCTGCCGGCGTGAAAAAAAACGAAAACCGAAAAACGAAAAACGGGGCGGACACCCAGGTCCGCCCCTACGCAGAGATCCTTCGCTTCGCTCAGGATGACAGTTACAATGAGCGGCGCATGAAGGAATCGTTTCGTTCGCGGATGATGCGCTGGGCGTTCAACTTTTTTCCGGCGTTCCGCGGCACGGGCGGGCGGGTGACGTACATCGCATCAGACTGGAGCGAGGTGCGCATCAAGGTGCCGTTGAACTGGCGCACGCGAAACTACGCGGGGACGATTTACGGCGGAAGCATGTACGGCGCGGTGGACCCGTTTTACATGGTGATGCTGATCAAGCGGCTGGGGCCGGAGTACATCGTGTGGGACAAGGCGGCGACGGTGCGGTTCAAGAAGCCCGGGCGGGGCACGCTGACCGCGCAGTTTTTGGTGCCGGATGAGGAACTGCGGGCCATCGAGCGAGCGCTCACCAACGGCGCGCCGTCGGTGGACCGCGTGTACCAGGTGGATTTGGCGGATGCAGCGGGCGCGGTCGTGGCGACGGTGGAAAAAGTGGTGTACATCCGCCGCAAAGACGCGCCAGCAAGGAACTGAGCAATGAATGAAGTGTTCGCATTCGTGCTGCGGCATGGGTACTCGGTGCTGTTCGTGTGGGTGTTTGCGGAGCAGCTTGGACTGCCGGTGCCGGCAATTCCCATCCTGCTGGCGGCGGGGGCGCTGGCCGGCGCGGGCAAAATGAGTTTCGCGGCGGTTCTGGGACTGGCGGTGGTGGCGGCGCTAGCGGGCGACAGCGTCTGGTACGAAATCGGGCGGCGCCGCGGCGGACAGGTGCTGAACTTTTTGTGCCGCATTTCGCTGGAACCCGATTCCTGCGTGCGCCGGACGGAAGATATCTACGCGAAACATGGGGTGAGAGCGCTGGTGGTGGCGAAGTTCATCCCGGGGTTCAGCACGGCCGCTCCGCCGCTGGCAGGCGCGTTCCGGATGAAGCTGACGAGGTTTCTGGGATTCGACGCGCTGGGCGCGCTGCTCTGGGCGGGAACATTTGCCGGGCTGGGCTACATCTTCAGCGACCAGCTCGAAAGCGTGGCGGCGAATGCGACGCGCCTGGGAGGCTGGCTGCTGGCGATCGTGTTCGGGAGCCTGGCGGCGTACGTGGGATGGAAGTTCCTTCACCGGCAAATGTTTATCCGGAAATTGCGCATTGCGCGAATCAGCGCGGTGGAATTGAAGAAACGAATGGATGCGGGCGAAGAAATTATTATCGTGGACCTGCGGCAGTCGTTGGACTTCGAAGCGGTGCCCAGCACGATTCCGGGCGCGATGCTGATGAGCCCCGACGAATTGGACGAGCACCACGACGCCATCCCGCGCGACCGCGAGGTGGTGCTGTACTGCACTTGACCGAACGAAGCTTCCAGCGCCCGTGTGGCGCTTCTCCTGAAAAAACGGGGAATCGAGCGCGTGCGGCCGCTGGAAGGCGGCTTCGACGGCTGGCGCAAGCAAGGATTTCCCGTGCAATCGCTGCAACCACCGGCCGATTAGCATTCGCTTCCAATCCACAAGCAAAATGGCCGCGCATCGCGTAGAATCCCGCCGAACGAAAATTGGTAGCGGGAGCGTGGGCGATGGCGTGGTTCTACTTGTTGCTGGCGGGAGCGTTTGAAGTGGCGTGGGCGATTGGGTTGAAGTCCACGCAGGGATTCACGCGGCTGTGGCCGAGCGTGTACGTGCTGGCGACGGGAACGGCCAGCGTGATTCTGCTGGCGCAGGCCGCGAAACAACTGCCCATCGGCACGGCGTACGCAGTGTGGACAGGCATCGGAGCGATTGGGACGGCGGCGCTGGGGATGATCATTTTTGGAGAGTCACGGAACGCGGCGAGGTTGGCGTGCATGGCGCTGATTATTGCGGGCGTGATTGGGTTGAGGATGTTCTCGGAAAATTGAGTGATTTGTGATTGGTGATTGGTGATTGAGGATTGGGAAAAACAGACGAGGAGCGAGAGATGACAGCCGCAGCAAAGGCGCTGGTAGGCGTGATTATGGGGTCGAAAAACGACTGGAAGACGATGGCGAGTTGCGGCGAAATGCTGAAGAAATTGGGAGTGCCATACGAGGCGCGGGTGCTCTCCGCGCACCGCACGCCAAAACAGCACGCGAAGTACGTTGAGTCAGCGGAGAAGCGCGGGTTGGAAATTATCATAGCGGCGGCGGGAGGAGCGGCACATCTGGCCGGCGTCTCCGCGGCGAAGACACTGCTGCCGGTGCTGGGAGTGCCGATGGAGTCGAAATCCCTGAAGGGGATTGATTCGCTGTTTTCCACGGTGCAGATGCCGGCTGGGATTCCCGTCGGAACGCTGGCCATCGGAAAGGCGGGCGCGGTGAATGCGGCGCTGCTGGCGACGGCGATTCTGGCGAGAAAATATCCGAAGTACCGCGAAGCGCTGCGGAAATTCCGCGAGAGGCAGACGAAGGCGATTGTGGCGAATTCTGATCCGCGAAGATAATTTCGAAAAGCACGTAGTCAAGTTTCGGAAATTGTGCCGGACAGGCTGATGGCCTGTCCCACACAGCGCAGCCAAGAGTGGCTGCGCTACAAAGAGCTACTCAAATGCGGGGGAGGACGATGCCCTGCTGGGCCTGATACTTGCCTTTTTTGTCTTTGTAGGAAATCTCGCACATCTCGTCGGATTCGAAGAAGACCACCTGGCAGAGGCCTTCGTTGGCGTAGATTTTGGCGGGGAGCGGCGTGGTGTTGCTGATTTCCAGGGTGACAAAGCCTTCCCATTCCGGCTCGAAGGGCGTGACGTTGACGATGATGCCGCAGCGCGCGTAGGTGGATTTGCCCACGCAGATGGTGAGCACGCTGCGCGGGATGCGGAAGTACTCGACCGAGCGGGCCAGCGCAAACGAATTAGGCGGAATGATGCAGACGTCGCCCTTGAATTCGACGAAGGCGCGCGCGTCGAAGTGCTTGGGGTCCACGATGGTGGAGTTGACGTTGGTGAAGATGCGGAACTCGTCGGAGACGCGCATATCGTAGCCGTAGGAAGAGACGCCGTAGCTGATGACGCCGTCGCGCACCTGCTTCTCCTCAAAGGGCTCGATCATTTTGTGCTCGAGGGACATCTTGCGAATCCAGTGATCCGGCTTCACCGACATGCGGGCCTCCATGCAAAAAATGGATGTGAACGCGGGTGCAAGGGCAGCGCAGTTTAGTACAGTGCTGCTGGCTTGACAACCCGCGGCGGGCTGCATAGCATAGGCACGCTTTTGAGAGCGGGGTGCAGTCGTGATCAAGATTGACCTTGTCAACGCCGTGGTAGCGGCTCTGGGCGATAAAATCACGCGGACCAAGGCCGAACAGGCCGTGGAAACCGTGTTTGAAGCGATGAAAAACGCGCTGGGCCGCGGCGACCGCATCGAGCTGCGGCGCTTCGGCGTGTTCAACGTCAAGCCGCGGAAAACCGGCATCGGCCGGAACCCCCGCACCGGCGAGGAAGTGAAAATTCCTCCCGGAAAAGCCGTGCGCTTCAAGCCCGGGAAAGAACTTCAGGAATTGACCGAGCCGGAAAAAAAGTAAGAAGTCAGAAGCAGAAGCGGCACAATCCTTCCGAGCTAGAGTCTCGTAGCGGCGGAGACGCATCCAACACCTCATGAACGGTGATAACGGTCCGAACCGCTTCCCCAGCGCCGCGGAAGTATTTGCGCTGCGCGCAGCGTCGGGACCGTGGGCGGCCGCCTACCCGCGACGCCGCGGGTCGCTGCTGCTGGCCATCACGCTTTTCCTTCTAACGGTGGCAAGCACACTGGCGGTGGGCGCGCAGTTTGCGCTGGCCTACGCCAACAACCAGGCGCCGTTTTCCAGCGAGTTCAACTTGCTCGGCTTCTACCTGGAGATTCTTGCCGAGCCGGGGCTGCTGCTGCTGGGCGTGCCGTTTTCGTTTACGCTGCTGGGCATCCTGCTGGCGCACGAACTGGGACACTTCTACGCGTGCCGCTACTACGGCATCGCGGCGAGCTATCCGTATTTTCTTCCGGCGCCGACGCTGATCGGCACCATGGGCGCGTTCATCCGCATCCGCTCGCCGATTGTGAACCGCAAGGCGTTATTCGACGTCGGACTCGCGGGGCCGGTAGTGGGATTTCTGTTCGCGCTGCCGGCGCTGGCGATTGCTATGGCGTACTCCAAGGAGATTCCCGCAGCGCAGGTGAACTCCACGATCCTATTTGGGCATCCGCTGCTGGAGCGCATGTTCGCCACGATCTTTCATCCGGGCGTGCGCGTAGAAAATATTTTTCTGCATCCGGTGGGACGCGCGGCGTGGGTGGGGCTGTTTGCCACCGCGCTGAACCTGATTCCTGCCGGACAGCTCGACGGCGGGCACATCGTGTACAGCGTGACCAGCGAAAAACACCGGCGGATTTCGTTGCTGGTGGCGACGGCGCTGATCCTGCTCGGAGGCCCGGCACTGCTGGCATGGTCGGGCGTGCGCGTGCCGGACTTTCTGGCCAACCAGTGGCCGGGCTGGGGATTCTGGGGCGTGCTGCTGCTGTCGCTGGGATTTCGCCACCCGCCGCTGCTGGACCGCTGGGAGCCGATTGACAGAAAGCGGCGCGCGTGGGCGGCGATTGCTGTGCTGATCTTTGCGCTGTGCTTCATGCCGGTGCCATTTGTGATTTTGGATTGAAACTCGCAGAGAGATCCTTCGCTTCGCTCAGGATGACATATCTAAGGGGGGCGGTCTAAAGACCCGCCCCTACATCACGGGGATTGCGATATGATGCGCGCGTTCAACGAAACAATTTCCGCAAGAAGGAAAAATCATTGACGACGTTGGCGCGCACGCTGGGATTTCGCGACCTGCTGCTGCTGGTGATTGGCGCGGTGATTGGCTCGGGAATTTTTCTGGTGCCCGGAGCGATCCTGCGGCAGGTGGACGGGTCGGTGGGATTGGCGATGATGGTGTGGCTGGTGGGCGGCGTGGTCACGCTGCTGGGCGCGCTGAGCTACGGCGAGATGACGGCAATGAAGCCGCAGGCCGGCGGAATCTACGTGTTCATCCGCGATTGCTTCGGGCGGCTGGCCGCGTTTCTCTACGGGTGGACGCTGTTCTTCGTGATTGCGACGGGAGCGACGGCGACGCTTTCCGTGGCGTTCAGCAAATACTTCGGCGAAATCGTGCCGCTTTCCGAGGCGGGTGGAAAAATTGTTTCATTGGGAATGATTGCGACGATCGCGATCATCAACGTGCGCGGCACGCGGCGCAGTGCCGACGTGCAGAACATTTCCACGTTGATCAAGGCGGGCGCGGTGGTGCTGATGAGCGCGGGCCTGCTGGCGATGGGGCGCAACTATCACGCGCTGACTGCATCGCTGTGGCCCGAGAAAATTACCGGCGCGCTACTTTCGCAGGCGGGCATGGCCATGATCGGCGTGCTGTGGGCTTACGAGGCGTGGCAATTCGCGACATTCAGCGCAGGTGAGGCTATCGAGCCGCAGCGGAATTATCCGCGAGCGTTTCTCGGCGGAATCCTCTTCCTGATTGCGCTATACATCGTCGCCAACCTCGCATACATCGCGGCGCTGGGGCCGGCGGAGGTGGCGGCGACGGACACGATTGCGGCGACGGCCGTGAGCCACGTGCTCAGCCCGGCGCTGGCCAAGCTGGTGGCGCTGGCGATTATGGTGTCCACGTTCAGCGCTGCGAACAGCATTCAACTAACGGCGCCGCGCGTCTATTACGCGATGGCGGCGGATGGATTGTTCTTCAAGAAGCTGTCGGAGATTCATCCGAGGTTTCGCACGCCGGCACTGGCCATCGTGATTGGCGCGGTGTGGTCGGCAGCACTGGCCCTGAGCGGCACATTTCAGAAGCTCTTCACCTACGTGATTTTTTCGGGCTGGATTTTCTACGGGCTGGCCGCGGCGTGCGTGTTCGTGTACCGCGCAAAAGAGCCACATGCGGAGCGGCCGTACCGCGTGCCGGGCTATCCGTGGACGCCGGCGCTGTTTGTGCTGGCGGCTGCGGCGCTGGTGGTGAATACGATTTATTCCACATTTTTTGCGGCGAACAGCGCGGCATCGCCAATCGAAGCTGCTATAGGAATTGGAGTAATTGTTGCGGGATTGCCGGCGTATTTCGTTTGGAAAAAGTAGAAAAGGTGAGTTGCAAGTGAAAATTGAGTGATTGAGTGATTTATGATTGCGTGATTGAGGACTTCGATTGGCTGGCTCTGCGTTTTACTGCGCAGTCTGCGCCGCTGCATTGAGTTTTTCGGAGAGATCCTTCGCTTCGCTCAGGATGACAACAAACAACCACTTCACATCAGGCTGAGGGGATCAACGTCGACGAGGACGGCATCGGCGGGGATTTCCTTTTCCACACAGAAATCGAGGCAGGCGGAAAGCGCGCGGGCAAGCTGCGCGCGCTTGGGAGATTTCAGCAAGAACTGGAAGCGGTAATCGCGCTTGAGGCGAGCGAGCGGCGCGGCGGCAGGGCCGAGAATTTTCAGTCCGTGCGCGGCATGCGGGAGGAGAAAACTTTCGATGGCGCGCGCCCAGCGGATGGCGTTTTCGATTTTGCGGTCGCGTACGATGACGTTGGCCAGTGCGGTGAACGGCGGGTAATGCATCATGCGGCGGAAGTGCAATTCCTTCTCAAAAAATGAGGCGTAGTCCTGCTTGGCTGCGTGCTGGATGGCGTAGTGCTCGGGGTAGTAGGTCTGCACGAGGACTTCGCCGGGTAGCGTGCCGCGGCCGGCGCGGCCGGCGACTTGCGTGAGCAACTGAAACGTGCGCTCGGCGGCGCGGAAGTCGGGCAGCGCGAGCTGCAAATCCGCGGAGACGACGCCGACCAGCGTGACGCGGTGGAAGTCGTGGCCCTTGGCGACCATCTGCGTACCCACCAGCAAATCGAGTTTCCCGGACGCAAAGGCGCTGAGAATTTTCTGGTATTCGCGCTTGGTGCGCACGGTGTCGCGGTCGAGGCGGCCGATGCGCGCGTGCGCGTACTCCTTGCGCAGATATTCTTCCACCTGCTCGGCACCCTCGCCGACAAAATAGACGTGCGGCGATTCGCACTTCAGGCATTTTTTCGGCACGGGGCGCGTGAAGCCGCAGTAGTGGCAGACGAGGCGGTCGCGGCGCTTGTGAAACGTCATCGCGATGCTGCAATTTTCGCATTGCGCGGTAGCACCGCAGCTCCGGCAAAGCACGAACCACGAATAGCCGCGGCGGTTCATGAGGATGAGCGCCTGCGTGCCCTGGGAGAGGCGCGCGGTGATGGCAGCGCGGAGCGATTCGCCAAGCGGCGCGGCTTTTTTGGTGCGACGGAAGTCTTCGCGCATGTCCACGATGGTCACGGGCGCGAGCGGGCGATTTTGCACGCGGGAGGAAAGCTCGAGCAGGCGATATTTTCCTGTGCGCGCGTGGTGAAAGCTTTCGAGCGAGGGCGTGGCGGAGCCGAGCAGCGCAACGGCGCCTTCGAGCTTGGCGCGGACGATGGCGGCGTCGCGGCCGTTGTAACGCGGCGTTTCTTCCTGTTTGTAGCTGGACTCCTGCTCCTCGTCCACGATGATGAGGCCGGGATTTTCGAGCGGCGCAAAAACAGCAGAGCGCGTGCCGACAACGACTCGAGCTTCGCCGCGGCGGACGCGCCACCATTCGCGCGCGCGCTCGGCGTCGGGCAGGGCGCTATGCAGAACGGCGACGCTTTCGCCGAACATCGCGCGGCACAAGCGCCCCATCCAGAGCGTGAGCGCAATTTCCGGGACGAGGACCAGTGCCGAGCGGCCGCGCTCGAGCGCAGCGGCGATGGCGCGTAGATAAACTTCCGTTTTTCCGCTGCCGGTAACGCCGTGGAGCAGGCCGACAGTGAATTTGCCCGCGGCGAGCCATTTTTCAATTTCGTCCACAGCGCGCTCCTGATCGGGGTTGAGCACGTTGGCGGGCGGGTCGAAATCCACTTCGAAGAGATCTTCTTCAACGGCGAGCGGTTCTTCCCAGGATTTCAGCTTGCCTTGCGCTTCGAGACGCACAACGACAGAGCGGGAAACGGCCGCCTGCCGCAACAGGAGCGGCAACGGCAGCGGGCCGCGCGTGGCGGTGAGCACTTCGCGGAGCTTTTTTTCTGCGGCGCTGGAAGGCTCATCGGTGGCGGCGGGATTCCAGGCGACGATTTTCTGCGTTCGCAGCTTGCGGCGGCGGGCCACTTCCCTGCCCTCGATGCAGCCGCGGCGCAGCAGGCGCTGGGCCGCGGCGGGGCCGCCGGGAAGTTTTCGCAGTTGAATTTCACGGAGAGGCTTGCCGCCGACTTCGAGGAGTTGGAGCAAAGCGTGGTCGGCGACTTCGATTTCGCTGCGGTTGAGCGCGGCGTCAAGCGCGTGCATGAATTTGCGGCCAGCGTCGGTGATGGAGAGGATGCGCTCGGGCTGGACTTCAACGGAGGGTGGAAGCATGGCGCGGAACACTTCACCGATGGGCGCGAGGTAGTAGGAGGCCAGCCAGCGGCCGAGGTCGAGAAGGCGCGGGGTAAGAGCGGGCTGCGCGTCGAGGACTTCGACGATCTCTTTTATGTTTTTTACATCAGGCTTCTTGTCGCTGAGCGCCAGCGCCACGCCGACCATGGAGCGGTTGCGGAAGGGCACCACGACGCGGCTGCCGGGCGCGACGGCGTCGAAAAGCGCGGCGGGCACTGCATAGGTGAACGCGGAACGCAGCGGGACAGGGAGAGCGACTTCGCAAAAGTTTGGCGCCATGGCAGCGACGAATAGTGTAGCAGCAGGCGGGCGGGGCGGCCCCGCGCGAAAAAGATTTTACGAGCGCGGGAAAGGAAAGTAGGATACGCGCGCAGAAGCAAACGGAGGATTCCATGAGTCGCAAAAGATATCACGTGTGGATGGCGGCAGCGGTGGCGGCAATGATGCTGGTGGCGGGCGGGGCGGCGGCGCAGCAGGTCAGCCCGGACATAATGAAGGGGATGCGGTGGCGCTCGATTGGGCCGTTTCGCGGCGGCCGCGTGATTGCCGTGGCGGGCGTGTCGAGCCAGCCCAACGTTTTTTATTTTGGCGGCACGGGCAGCAGCATCTGGAAAACGACCGACGCAGGAAACACGTGGACGCCGGTGGCGGACAAGCTTTCCGTGTCGTCCGTCGGGAGCATCGCTGTGGCGGAGAGCGACGCGAACATCGTGTACGCGGGAACGGGCGAGACGTGCATCCGCGGGGATATTTCGCATGGCGACGGCGTGTACAAGTCCACCGACGCGGGCGCGACGTGGACGAATATCGGGCTGAAAGATTCGCGACACATCGGGCGCATCATCGTGCACCCGCGCGATGCCGACATCGTTTATGTCGCAGCGCTGGGTCACGTGTACGGGCCAAACGCGGAGCGCGGCGTGTTTCGAACGACAGATGGCGGAAAGACGTGGGAGAAGGTGCTCTACAAAGACGACAAGACCGGCGCGATTGATATTGCGTTCGCGCCGACCAATCCGAGCATTCTGTTCGCGGCGCTTTGGGAAGCGAACCGCACGCCATGGGGCGCGACGAGCGGCGGGCCGGGCAGCGGCCTCTATAAGTCGAGCGACAGCGGCGCGACGTGGAAAAAACTCGAAGGCAACGGACTGCCCAAGGGGCTGCTGGGACGTATCGGTGTGTCGGTTTCCGGCGCGGATGCGAACCGCGTGTACGCGCTGATCGAGGCGGAGGACGGCGGGCTCTTCCGCTCGGACGACGGCGGCTCGAACTGGCGGCGGGTGAACGAAGAGCGGCGCTTCCGGCAGCGCGCGTGGTACTACACGCACGTCAACGCCGACCCGAAAAGCGCGGACACGGTGTACGTGATGAACACGGGCTTCTACCGCTCGACGGATGGCGGGCGGACGTTTACGCAGCTCCGTACTCCGCACGGGGACAACCACGGGCTGTGGATTGATCCAACGAACCCGGAGCGGATGATTAATGGAAACGACGGCGGGGCAAACGTCAGCGTGAACGGCGGAAGAACGTGGACGCGGCAAGACACGCAGCCGACGGCGCAGTTCTACCACGTGATTACCGACAACCAGTATCCCTACCGCGTGTACGGCGCGCAGCAGGACAACTCGACGGTTTCCATTGCCAGCCGCAGCGATAGCGGCTCGATCACGCGCGAAGACTGGTACGAAGTGGGCGGATGCGAGAGCGGCTACATCGCGCCGCACCCCGCGGACCCCAACATCGTGTACGCGGGCTGCTATGGCGGGCACATCACGCGCTGGGACAAGCGCACCGGACAAGAACAGGAAATCAACGCGTGGCCGGAAAATCCCATGGGATGGAGCGCGGGCGCCATGCGCCATCGCTGGCAGTGGACCGCGCCGATCGTCATTTCGAAGCACGACGCCAATGTGCTCTACCACGCGGCAGAAGTGCTGTTTAAAACAACCAACGGCGGGATGAGCTGGACGGCGATTTCGCCGGACTTGACGCGCAACGACAAATCGAAGCAGGGCGATTCCGGCGGGCCGATTACGCACGACAACACCAGCGTGGAGTATTACGACGTGATTTTTGCGGTGGCGGAATCGCCGCTGCAAAAGGACTTGATCTGGGCAGGAACCGACGACGGGCTGGTGCACATCACCCGGGACGGCGGAAAGAACTGGACGAACGTCACTCCGAAGGAGATGCCGGAATGGAGCCTCGTAAGCTTGGTTGAGGCGTCGCCGTTCGACGCGGCGACAGCCTACCTGGCCGTTGACCGGCACGAGCTGGACGACTTCAAGCCGTATATCTACAAGACGAGTGACTTCGGAAAAACGTGGATGAAAATTGCCAACGGGATTCCGGAAAATACGTTTGTGCGCGCGGTGCGCGTGGACCCCAAGCGCAAAGGGCTGCTCTACGCGGGGACGGAGACAGGCGTGTACGTCAGCTTCGACGACGGCGCCAACTGGAATGCGCTGCAACTGAACCTGCCGACGACGCCGGTGCACGACTTGGTCGTGAAGAACGATGACCTGGTGGTGGCGACGCACGGACGGTCGTTTTGGATTCTGGACGACTTGACGCCGCTGCAACAATTCGCCGCGGAGATTGCTGCGGCGGAATTTCATCTCTACAAGCCGCGCGCGGCGTATCGCACGCGGGGAGGCGGCTTCGGCGGCGGTGGCGACCTGGCCGGACAAAATCCGCCGAGCGGAGCGGTCCTTCATTACAACTTGAAGGATGCTCCGAAAGGTGAGGTCACGCTGGAAATTCTCGACGGGCAAGGGAAACTGGTGCGCAAGTTTTCCAGCAAAGCGGATCCGGCGGCGGCTGCGCCGGGTGCAGGATTTGGCCCGCCGGCGGCACAACGCCTGCCGATGGAAAAGGGCATGAACCGGTTTGTGTGGAACCTGCGGTACGACGACGCAAGCCGCTACCCTGGCATGGTGCTGTGGGCGGGTGGAGTGCAAGGGCCGCTCGTGCTGCCGGGAAATTATCAAGTGAGGCTGACCGCCGGCGGAAAAAGCGAGACCGCGCCGCTGACGATTCAATTGGACCCGCGGGTGAAAACGCCGGCAGCGGATTTGCAAAAGCAATTTGATTTGCTGATGCAGATTCGCGCGCGGGTGAACGACGTCCACGACGCCATCAACAACATGAAAGACCTGCGCACGCAGATGCAGGCGCTGCGCAAGCGGCACGAGAAAAACGACAAGGCCAAGGATTTGCTCGCACAGGCCGATGCGCTGGAGAAAAAACTTGCGCCCATCGAACAGGAGCTGTATCAAACAAAAGCGCAAAGCGGACAAGACCTGCTGAATTGGCCCATCCAGCTGAACAACAAACTGGTGGCGCTGGCGGGCGTCATCGAGTCGGCGGATACGGCGCCGACGGCGCAGTCGTATGAGGTGTTCAAGTATTTGACGGGAAAACTCGATCCAGTGATGGCCAAGTGGAAAGACGTGCGGGACAAGGACGTGCCGGCGCTGAACAAGAAGGCGCGGGATGTGGAGTTGCCGGCGGTGGTGCTTGCAAAACCGTAGGAACGTTAAATGTTGAAAGGTTGAATGTTGAATGGATGCAGCCCTTCGTTTGTCATCCTGAGCGAAGCAAAGGATCTGCTTTTTGCGAAAAAACAAAAAACAGCAGATTCCTCATCGTCCCGCAGAGCGGGACTCCTCGGAATGACAGCGCAACAGGTCACAGTTTTTTCTTGGGCGGCTTGAGGCCGAGCAGTGCCATCACCTTTTGCAGGTCTTTCCAGGCGTCGGGCTTGGCGGGCGGGTTGCGCAGCAGATACGCCGGGTGGAACGTGGGCATCATGCGGATGCCGCGGAAGTCGTACCACTGTCCGCGGATTTTGGTGATGGCCACGGGCGCGGCGAGCAGCGTTTGCACGGCGCAGGCGCCGAGCGCGACGAGGACTTTCGGCTTGATGGCGTCAATCTGGCGGATGAGGAACGGAGAGCATGTGGCGATCTCGTCCTTTTCCGGCAGGCGGTTTTCCGGCGGGCGGCACTTCACCACGTTGGCGATGTACACGGCGTCGCGCTGCAGGCCCATCGCTTCAATCATCTGCGTCAGCAGTTGCCCGGCGCGGCCGACAAAGGGGATGCCCTGCGCGTCTTCGTCGGCGCCAGGGCCTTCGCCGACGAACATCAATTCCGCTTGCGGATTTCCCACGCCGTAAACAATCGTGTGGCGGGCTTTGGAGAGGCGGCAGCGCGTGCAGTCGCCGAGGTCCGCGCGGATTTTTTCGAGTGAGTCGTTTTCGACGCGGTCGAGGATTTCGAAGAGAGAGGGAGCCTGCTTGACGGAAATCGGCGCAGGAGCGACAGGCCGCGAAGGCAAAGGAGGGCGGACACGCAGGTCCGCCCCTACGGATGCGGATGCAGGAAGTTCGAGAGAGGCGCGGTCGGCGTAAAACGGCGAGAGGCCGAGGTCTTCGAAGTAGGAGAGCCAGGCTTCGAGTTTGGCGCGAGTGTCAGAGTTCATGAGCGAGACATTGTAACTCGATTAGAAGAAGTAAGCAGGTCAGAGCGAGCGGAGGCGGAGGATTTCGTCGAGGACGCGGTTTGCGACGTCGAACTTGCTCATCTGCGGCACGTCCACCGCGCGGCCGTCGCGGGTGAAGATGGTGACGATGTTGGTCTCCGCGTCGAAGCCGGCGCCTTCGCGGGTGACGTCGTTGGCGACAATCATGTCCGCGCCCTTGGCACGTAGTTTTTCGCGGGCGTTTTCGGCGACGCGGTCGGTTTCCGCGGCAAAGCCGACCAGGATGTGGCTGCCCTTGCTGCGAGCGAGGTCGGCGAGAATATCCGGCGTGGACTCCAGCTCAATCGTGGCACGGCCGCCGGCACGCTTCATTTTCTTGGGTTGCGCGGCGGCGGGGCGATAGTCGGCAACGGCGGCGGCCTTGATGATGACGGTGCACGCAGCGGCGCGGTCGAGCACAGCGCGGTGCATTTCTTCGGTGGTGCGCACGGAAACGCGCTCGACACCGGCGGGCGCGTCAAGATGCACGGGGCCGCTGACGAGAATTACGCGCGCGCCGCGGCGGGCAGCAGCGTCGGCGAGGGCGTAACCCATTTTTCCGGACGAGCGGTTTGTGAGGAAGCGCACCGGATCCACGTCTTCGCAGGTGGGGCCGGCAGTAACAAGAATCGTTTCGCCTTCCAAGTCGTGCTTGATGCCGAGCAGCTCGCAAACTTTCTTGGCGATGGCTTCAACGCCAGCGAGGCGTCCGGCGCCAGTCATTCCGCAAGCGAGATATCCTTCATCGGGCTCGACAACGTGCACGCCGCGGGCGCGCAACTTCTCCAGATTTTCCTGCGTGGCGGGATGCTCCCACATGTTGACGTTCATGGCCGGCGCGACGACGACCGGAACTTTCGTGGCGAGATAGAGCGTGGTGAGGAAATCGTCGGCAAGGCCCTGCGCGAGGCGCGCGATGGTGTTGGCGGTGGCCGGAGCGATCACCAGCAGATCAATGGACTGCGCGACAGCGATGTGTTCGATGGCGCTATCGATATTGGCGGGGGCCTGGCCGGGCTCGGCGAACATCTCGGTAATGACCTTGCGGCCGGAAAGGGCGGCAAAGGTGAGCGGGGTGACGAACTGCTGCGCGCTGCGTGTCATCACCACCTGCACTTCGAGGCGGTCCTGCTGCAGACGGCGCACGAGCTCGGCGGCTTTGTAGGCCGCAATGCCTCCGGAAACGCCGAGGGCGATTCTCATGAGCGGAGCGGCGCGCTAGCTCTTGCGCCGCTTGGTTTCCTTTTCTTCCGCGGTCTGCGGGAGCACGGGCAGCTCGAAATCGAGCAAGCCCTTGACGAGCTCTTCGCGGGCAATGCGCGTGTGCTTGCGCAGCCGGGAGGTGTCGATCAGCGGCCGCGAACCCATTTGCAACTGCCGCGCGCGGCGCGCCACTACCACGACGAATGCGAATCTGCTTTCCGGTGCGGGCATGGGAGTCATTCGAATGTTAGCCTCCAAAAGAATCCAAAATCTGGCGAATGCGATCTTCGTTGCGCGCGCGCGTACAACGCGCCGCCAGGGCAATGGCCTGGACTTCACGACCGGCGCGCTCAAGATCGTCGTTGACCACGACGTAGTCGTAGTCCGTGTAGCACTGCATCTCCTGCCGGGCGCGCTCCAGACGGCGAGCGATCTCCTCTTCGGAGTCGGTGCCGCGCGCGCGAATGCGGCCTTCCAAATCCTTGCGTGACGGCGGCAGGATGAAGATGGCCACGGCATCGCGCATCTTCAGCTTGACCTGCTCGGCGCCCTGCACATCAATTTCCAGAACGAGGTCGAGCCCCTTGCGGCGCGCTTCCTCGAACCAACGGCGCGGCGTGCCGTAATAATGTCGGCCGAAGACGCGGGCGTGCTCGAGGAACTCACCGCGCTGGACCATGCGCTCGAACTCTTCCGGCAAGACGAAATTGTACCACTCTCCGTCCCTTTCGTTCGAGCGAGGCTGGCGCGTGGTGCAGGAAATGGAAAGCAGGGTGCCCGGCAGCTCGAGGAGCTTTTTGACGAGCGTGCTCTTGCCGGAGCCAGACGGCCCGGAAACGATGAAGACGCGCGGTTCCCGCTGAGAAGTCATGTTCACTCGATGTTCTGCACCTGTTCGCGCAGTTTTTCGATCTGCGATTTCACTTCCAACGCCAAGTCGGTGATGGCCAGGCCGTCGGCTTCGACGCCGGGAGTTTTGGAAAGCATGGTGTTGGCTTCGCGCTGCATTTCCTGCAACAGGAAGTCGAGCTTCTTGCCGGCTTCGCCCGAACCAGCCAGAAGCTTTTCGAATTGCTGCACGTGACTGTGCAGGCGGGAAATCTCTTCGCAAATATCGCCGCGTTCGGCCAGCAGCGCGGCCTCTTGGGCGACGCGCGCGGGGTCCACGGGCACCGTGCCCATCAATTCGCGGAGGCGCGTCTCCAGGCGGTGCGCGTAGGCCGGGCGGACGCGCTCGGCGAGCTCCTCGATGCGCGCGGCGTGCTCCGTAATGGCGCGCAGGCGCGCAAACATTTCATCGGCGAGGTGACGTCCTTCGGAGCGGCGCATCTCCTCGAGCTTGCCCAGGGCTTCTTCGAGACAGGTGGAAATGCGGCGGCCCAGGGCTTCGGCTTCTTCTTCGGAGGGCATCGCCGTAGAACCGATCACGCCGGGCAGGCGGAGAATCGCCGCGAGGTCGGGCTCGGCCTGCAAGCCGAACTGCTTGCGGATTTCTTCCGCGGCGCTGAGATATGCGGCAGCAACGTCGCGGTGCACGTGCACGGCGGCGGGACCGGCGGGCTCGTAATGGAGGGTGACGTCCACGTGGCCGCGGCGCAAGCGGTCGCGCACGGCCTGGCGAATGCGCGGCTCAAAAACTTCGAAGCCATCGGGAAGGCGGAGGTGCAAGTCGAGGAAGCGGTGATTCACGCTGCGCAAGCTGATGCGCAGCGCCCAGCCGTCCTGCTCGATGCGGGCCTGCGCGTAGCCAGTCATGGATTTGAGCAAGTGAGTCGGCATCAGGAAAGCGGCCCCGCCGGGAACGCGGCGTGATCCGCGTCCGCGAATTGTAACTCATAGAGGCGTGCATAAGCGCCGCCGCTGGCAAGTAATTGTTCGTGAGTGCCGGATTCGAGGATGGTGCCGTCTTCGAGAACGACGATCTTGTCTGCGCGGCGGACGGTGGAGAGACGGTGAGCGATCACGAAAACCGTGCGGCCGGTCATCAGGTTGGCCAGCGCGCGCTGCACGAGCAGCTCGGATTCGGAGTCCAGTTCGGAGGTGGCCTCGTCAAGGATGAGGATGGGTGAATTTTTCAGCAAGGCACGGGCAATGGCCAGGCGCTGCCGCTGTCCGCCGGACAGGCGTTGCCCGCGCTCGCCGAGCATGGTCTGGTACCCCTGCGGCAACTCGAGAATGAAATCGTGCGCCAGCGCGGCCTGCGAGGCGGTGAAGACGCGGACCTCAGGCATCTCCGGATGGCCGTAGCAAATGTTGTTCCAGACGGTGTCGTTGAAGAGGATGGTTTCCTGCGTGACGATGGCCATCTGCTCGCGCAGGGAGCGCAGGGTGACTTCGCGGACGTCCGCGCCATCAATGCGCAGCGTCCCCACAGTAACTTCATTGAAGCGCGGCAGCAGATTGACCAGCGTGGTCTTGCCGGCGCCGCTCAGGCCGACGATGGCGACGACTTCGCCGGCATTGACGCGAAGGTTGATCTCTTTGAGCACGGTGCCGTTGCTGCCGGTGTAGGAAAAGCCGACGTTGTCAAACTCGACGGAGCGGGAAAACGGCGGCAGGACGCGGGCGCCGGGTTGCTCAGAGATTTCCTCCTGCAAATCGAGGTACTGGAAAACCTGCGAGGTGGCGCCGAGGCCCTGCTGGAAAAGCTGATAAATGCCGCCGAGGCGCTTGATGGGTGTGTACACCTGAAGCAGCGCGAAAACGATGACCATGAAGTCGCCAGTGGTCATCATGCCTTTGTTGATTCTGTCGCGGGCATAGAGCAGGACCATGGCAAACACGACCGCGCCGAGCAGCTCCATCAGCGGCGAAGTGACCGCATAGGCGCGGATCCAGCGCATGTTTTCGCGCAGCCAGCGGCGGGCGATGGCGCGAAACTTGCTGATTTCGAAATCCTCCATGCCGAAAGCCTTCACTACGCGGTTGCCACTGGCGGTTTCCTGGAGGACCTGGCTCAGCTCGCCGAGGCGCTCTTGGCTGGCCTGCGAAGACTTGCGGATGCGGCGGCCGAGGCGCAGGACGGGAAGCACGACGAGCGGAACAAAAAGCAAGGAGCCGATGGTCAGCTTCCAATCCTTGATCAGCAGCACGGCGAGGTAGCCGAAAAGCGAGAAGGACTGGCGGAAAAAATCAGAGAGCCATTCGGAGAGCACGCCACGGACGCGCTCGACGTCACTGATCACGGCGGACATCAGGCGGCCGGTGGGGTTGTGCTCGAAAAAACCGACGGGCTGGCGAATCAGCTTGGCATAGACGCGGTTGCGCAAGTCGGTGACGCCGGCGTGGCCGACGTATTGGATCATGGTGTTGCCGAAGAACTCGGCGAGCCCTTTGCCCAGAAAAATCACCACCAGCGAAATGGCGAGAATGGTCCAGACGTGACGAATGGAGGCCGGGAAAAAGGAGTTCAAGTACACCGTGTAATTCGTCCAGGGGATGGTGAGCAGCGCCAGGCGGGAATCCGGCGCGTGGGGGTCGAGGACGCGGTCCACCACGGGCTTGATCATCAATGCGGTGGTGGCCTCGCCCAACCCAACCAGGGCCATCAACACAACGGCAAAAGCCAGGCGGCCGGAGTAGGGCCGCACATAACGAAGCAGCCGCCGGATTTCACCGCGCGAGTCCACGAGCCAGCATCCTCCGGGGAACAGCCAAGGCCGCGAACGAAAAGGTCACGCTGCGTGCCTGTTCGTCAAAGCGCCGACTTTTCCATATCGCGGTGCGCGACCTTCACAGAAAAGCCGCGCTTCGCGAGCGCGCGGCGCAAAGATTCGGCCATCATCACCGAGCGGTGCCGCCCGCCGGTGCAGCCGAAGGCAATCGTCAAGTAACTCTTCCCTTCCCGAATGTAGTGCGGGATGAGGTAGGCGAGCAGCGAATCCATGCGGCGCAAAAACTCGCCAGTCTGCGGGAAGGAGCGAATATAGCGGGCCACGCGCGTGTCGCGCCCGGTGAAAGGGCGAAGGGCGGCCACGAAGTGCGGATTGGGCAGGAAGCGCACGTCGATGACGAGGTCCGCGTCCGTGGGTACGCCGAAGCGAAAACCGAAGCTGACCAGGGAAACGAGCATGGGACGGTGGCGCGGGTTCTGGAAGCGCTGGGTGATGAACTGGCGCAGCTCGTGGACGTTGAATTTGGTGGTGTCGATGACCAGGTCGGCGATCTTGCGGATGGGCGCCATGAGCCGGCGCTCCTGGCGAATGCCTTCGCGGACAGAGAGCTCGCGGCCGAGCGGATGGGGGCGGCGCGTCTCGGAAAAACGGCGGACAAGGGCTTCGTCGCCCGCCTCGACAAAAACCAGCGAGGTGGGATGCTCCTTGCTGAGTTTTTTGTAAATGGCGGGGAGGCGCGCGAGCTTGCCGCCTTCGCGAGCATCCACGAGCAGGGCGGCGCGCTCAATTTCTCCTGCGCCTTCGGCGTAAAGCTCGCTGAACTTGCTGATGAAGTCGACAGGCAGGTTATCCACGCAATAAAAGCCGAGGTCCTCGAAGGTGCGCAGCACGGAGCCCTTGCCGGAGCCGCTGAGGCCGGTAAGCAGCACAAGCTGGCGGAAACTGCGTGAAGGGTCGCGTTTCACAGGGCGGCGCCTATGACTTCACCCGGCGCTGGTGGGTGCTGGGAATGCGCAAATCTTCGCGGTACTTGGCGACCGTGCGGCGCGTGACGCGCACGCCTTCTTCTTCCAGCCGCTTGGCAATGTGCTCGTCGGTGAGCGGGTGGACGGCGTCCTCTTCCTCGATCATTTTCTTGACGCGGCGCTTGAGCGTCATCAAGGAGATGTTGCCGCCCTCCGGCCCGTTCACGGATTCGGAGAAAAAGAAGCGTAGCTCGTAAACGCCCTGGGGCGTGTGCGCGTACTTGCTGGAGACTGCGCGGCTGACGGTGGAGGGGTGCACGCCGACTTCCTCCGCGACCTCCTTGATCATCATGGGCTTGATCTGGTCCATGCCGTAATCGAAGAAATCGCGCTGGCGGCGAATGATGGACTGGCAGACCTTGACGATGGTGTGCTTGCGCTGTTCGATGTTCTTGATGAGCTGGATGGCGGCGCTGAAGCGCTCCTTGACGTAGTTGCGCACATCGCGATCGGCGGCGTCGCGGACCAGCAGGCGGCGGTACACCGGGCTGAGGCGCAATTGCGGCAGGTCGTCCTCGTTCATGAAGACCTGCCACTCGTCGTCCACCTTGCGGAAATAGACGTCGGGCTCGACCAGGCGGGCTTCCGTCTTGTTGTAGCGCAGGCCGGGGCGGGGATCGAGTTTCTTGATGACGTCCACGGCGCGCTTGACGAGCTCGATGGGGCGATTCAGCGCGCGAGCGATTTCCTTGTGCTGGTTATTCTGCAGCGACTTGAGGTGGTCGGAGACAATCTGCTGGGCCAGGGTGTTGCCCGGGTCCAGGGCCTTGAGCTGGAGCAGGAGGCATTCGCGGATGTCACGCGCAGCCACGCCGATGGGATCGAACTCCTGCACCACGGCGAGAGCTTCCTCCACGTCGTCCATGGAATAGTTTGCCGCGGCGGCGATTTCCTCGAAAGTGGCGGTGAGGTAGCCGTTCTCGTCCAGATTGCCGATGATGGATTCGGCGATCTCGCGCACCGTCTCGCTGCAGATGCTGACGCGGAGCTGCCAATCCAAGTGCGCGGCGAGACTCTGCGGCGAGGAGAGAAAGCGATCGAAGGACGGCCGCTCGATCTCTTCATGTTCGTGATGAGTGAATTCGCCGCCGGTATCCAGGTACTGGCTGAAGAAGGAACCAAAATCGAATTCGTCGAAGGGATTGGGGGCTTCCGTTTCGGGGACTTTCTCGGTCTCGGCCTTGACGAAGGTTTCCTCGGTGTAGCTTTCGCTGGCCAGGCCGTCGTCGCCGACTTCTTCGAGCACGGGGTTGGCGACCATCTCCTGGTTAATCATCTCGCGCAGCTCCAGGCGGTTGAGTGCCAACACGCTGACCATCTGAACCAGACCCGGCGTGAGGATCTGCTTCTGCGAAACTTTCAGATGGAGCCGTGGTTGCAGCCAGTGCATCGGATTCAGCGCCCGCCTCCGCGGGTAAAGACAATTCCTTTCCCGGCATCACTGCCGTGCACGAAACGCACAGCCCCTATCAGTTCAGCGTGAAGTGGTCGCCCAGATAGACGCGGCGAACTTCAGGGTCCTGGCTCAAGTCCTGCGGGCGGCCTGCCCGGAAAATCCTGCCGTCGCTGATAATGTACGCGCGATCGGTGACGCGAAGGGTCTCGCGAACGTTGTGGTCGGTCATGAGCACGCCAATGCCGGCATTGCGCAGGCCGGCGATGATGCCCTGCAACTCCACCACGGTCTTGGGATCGATTCCGGAAAAGGGTTCGTCCAACAAGATGAACTGCGGCTCCAGCACGAGAGAGCGCGCAATCTCCAGGCGGCGGCGCTCCCCGCCGGACAGTGTGTAAGCCTGGTTATAGCGAACGGTTTCCAGACCCATCTGGGCCAGCAGTTCTTCCAGACGGTCGCGGCGCTGCTCCGGCGACAGGGGCAAAGTCTCCAGCACGGCGAGCAGGTTTTCCTCCACGGTCATCCGGCGAAAAACAGACGGTTCCTGGGGCAGGTAGCTGATGCCACTGCGGGCGCGAAGGTACATGGGGACGTCGGTAATGTCGTTCTTGTCCAGAAGCACGCGCCCCGCATCCGGGCGTGCCAATCCGACGAGAATGTAAAAGGTGGTGGTCTTGCCGGCGCCGTTGGGTCCGAGGAGCCCTACCACCTCGCCTTGGGCGACCTCCAGGTCCACGTTATCGACAACCGTGCGTCCGTGGTAGGACTTGCGCAACTCGAGGGCTTGGAGCTTCGGCATAGGGGTTCATTTCTCGACGCGATGACGGCTCAGCGTTCGGGAACCTTCCTCCGAATCGATGAGAATCTTATCATCGGCCAGAAAGAAGGTCAAACGACGGCCGGTTGTTGTGCCCAGGAAGGTATCGTAAAGTGTTGGACGGCCACCGGATAGGACGAATTTTCCCTCTGCAGCAGTGTATTCGGCGCGCTCCGAAGAGCCCCGGCGGTCCCCTTGATTTACGGTTACCCCGCCAGTGGCAATTGCCTTGCTCAGAAGTTTTGGCCCATTATTTGCAGACGACAAGTTGAGTTCCAAATCCTTCGCTCGAATTTGTCCAATGTTGGATTGTGCGCTGACATCGCCCTCCAGCAGCACACGGCTTTCGGCGCCCCAGTAGGTCATGCGGGCTGCCCGAGCCTTCCAGATGTTGCGAACCGCCGAGGAGACAGGCTGGAAAGCCTTTCCTGCGTTGCCGGAGCTTGCGTTCGAGGTGGGACTAGCCTCTTGCGGCAGGAGTGTCAGCACATTGTCGCGCGCTTCCAGGCGCTGCTCATCGCGCAACAGCGTGATGGACGCCGCTTCAATCACCGCGTCGCCCTGCCAGAGGCGTGCATGGCCGGAGTAAACGGCGCGGCCGGCGTTGCTGTTGGCGAGAAGCTGGTCCGCAGAAAGATGCGCGGGCTGAGGAGCGAGATTGGGGGCGGAGTTTTTCTGAACGGAATAGAAGCTGGTGCTAATGCCACCGCCGGCGCGGATGTCGCCAAAGCCCTGCTGGAAACTAATCGATGAGGCGGAAGTGCGCGACACGCTGTCGGCAACCGTCGCCGAACCGGTGAGCGTCAGCGTATCGGTGGCGCGGACCATGCGCGCGCGTTCGGCTTGTGCGCCGCGCTCGCCATCTCGAAAACAGGGGCCGGCCTGTGCACGGCGCTCACTCTCGCGAAAACAGACGTTTCCGTTCTGCTCAAATTCCGTCCAATCGCCGGTGGGCGAAAACTTCATATTGAAATCGCGCGAAGAGGTGACTTGCGCGGGGCGGTTGCCGACGCGGCGCTCGATTTCGACGCCATTCCATCCGCGCACTTCGCGAACAGTGTTGCTTTCACCAAACTGCGCAGCCAGGCGTTCGCCACGTGCGCGCGTGGATTCCTCGCCGCTGCGGATTTCGAGCGTGGCCGGAGCCAGCGATTCAGCGAGTTCCATGCGACGGTCCGAGCGCTTGCGGCCGGGACCCATGGTAAGTTGCAGCGATTGCGTTTCCAAGCGGCGCGATTCGCCGCGCTGCTGCGAGTCCAACGAAACATTGCCGGTGGCCGTCAGAAATTTGGCGAAGTTGCTGCCCGGCTCCAGTTCCACTTCGGCGCGCTGCGACTGCAAGCGATCCTCGCCGCCGGCGTTCTTCAGCCGGCCTGTGACGTTGCCACTGGCCTGGATGCGCTCCATCCAGCCTTTTTGGTCGAACAGCGTGACGATTTCCTGCGCGCTCACGGCCAGTTGGCCGCGAATCTCCGACGACTGATACTGCGGATTGCCGCCGGCGACCAGGCGGCGCGCGCGCAGCCCGGCGTCGAACTCGAGAGCCAGCGCGCCCGCGGTGAGCAGGCGTTCGCCCTGCTGCACGCGCACGGGGCCCAGCAAGTGCATGACGCGCGAGTCGCGCTGATATTCGAGCGCCGCGCCGGTGAGCACAACAGGCTGCGGAGTTTTGTCGCCCTTGCCGGAAGAGGTCAGGGTCAGCTCGACTTCGCGATGCATGGTAAAGCGCGCATCACGCGTGCTGTAGGTGACGCCTACGCCGCGGCCGTGGCCGTAGGGAAAACGGAATTCGACGGGATTTTCCGTGTGCAGCTCGCCGGATTCGCGGTCGAAGGTGACGTTGCCCGTGTTGACATGCAGAGCGCGCTCGCCGGGCCGCAGCTTCGCTTCTTCCGCACTCTCGAGAACAATCTGCACGTCTCCGGCACAAGTGATTTTTCCGGAGGCGGGCGCGTAGTCGCATTCGCGCGTGTGAACGTTGTCGAAGCGCTTTCCGAGGCGCCCGTAGATGGTGATCCAAACGTCCTGGAGCTGAGCGAGGCCGCCGGCCTTGTACTCCGTGGTGCGCGAGGCGCGCACAGTGAACAGTGTGCGGTCCTGCTCGACCTTGCTGAAGGTGAACTCGGCGGATTGTTTTTGCACCGCGGCCGGCACCGCGGGCGGGGCTTGCTTGCGAGCACGCGCCGCCTCGAAGGAGCGGTAGGCGTAGAAGCCCGCCACCATCAGCACCAATAGAATTGCGGCCGTGGCGGCCCAGCGAGAATAGCGCGCAGCTTCTGACCTGAGCATTTCCCTCGAAACTCCCAATCCCCAAGCTGCGGGACTAGATGCCCATTGTATGACGAGTGGCTAGTGTTTAGTGACTCGTGCCTTGTGAAACGTTCCCGACTAATTTGTTTCGATGAGGACTTCGTGGGAGGAGGCCACGTCGCGGGCGGAAGGAGTGACGATGGTGCGCGGGCCGATAAAGATTTTTTCGCCGCGGCGGATGGCGTTGCGCACGTCGGTCTCGCTTACAAATTCCGCGGACTTCGGAAGCGCGGCTGCTGCGGGCGAGGAAGCTGCTGCTGGCGCGGCAGCGGGAGCGGTGGCGCACGCCGCCGGTGCTCCGGCGGGACGCGAGCCGAGGAGAGCAGTAACGGCGGCGGAGGCAACGTCCTTCGGAGTTGGCACCGGATTCTCCGCGGCAGAAGGATTGCCCGCAACGGGAACGGTCGCGGAGCCGCGAGGGATGCCGAATTGGCCCATGACGCGTTCGACGATTTTGGAAATCGTGGCGCGGTCAGGCGCGGCGATGGTGGAGGCCACAACGGAAGGCGCGGGTTCGGGGGATGGAGCGGGCGGCACTGGTGAAGGAGCCGTGGCCGGAGCCGCAGCAGCGGCCGCGGCTGCAGTTTGGACGGGTAACGGCGACTGGCCCGAGGTTGTGCCGGAATCAGCGAGAAGGCGGCGGTCAGCGGGAATGGTGCGGTGCTCAACGGCGCGCGATTCCCAGGCAATGCGCTTGATGTTCATCAGATGGTGCGGGCCGATATTGTCGGAGGTGATGTTGCCGCCAAGCGCGCCGCAGCCCAGCGTCATCGCCGGAAAGAGATTTGTGGAATAGCCGATGGAGCCGTGAACGGCGGAGGTGTTCACGCAAACGCGGAAGGCTGGCACGCCCTGGCCGAATTCCTTGGCCACGGATTCGCTGGCGGTGTGCACGGCAGCGGTGTGGCCCGCGCCGCCGAAGCGCAGCAGCTTATTGCACAGCTCGATGGCCGCAGCGGTGTTGGGCACGGAGTAGAACGCCAGAATGGGCGAAAGTTTTTCGGCGGAGAGTGGATGCTCGCGGCCCACGGCGGTGAGCCGCGCAATGAGTACGCGCGCCTGCGGCGGCACTTTGATTTCAGCCATCTCCGCCAGCATCGTCGCGGGTTTTCCGACAATTTGCGGATTCGGCGCAGTAGCGCCGGGACGATAGACCAGCGCGCCGACCTTCTCGGCTTCGTCGGCTGACAAGAAGTACGCGCCCTGGCGGCGGCACTCTTCGAGCACGAGGTCGCGAATCTGCTCGTCGCAGACAATGGCCTGCTCGGAGGAACAAATGGTGCCGTAGTCGAAAGTTTTTCCGGCGAGGATGTCGGCGACGGCCTTGCGCACGTTGGCGGTGCGCTCGATGTACGCGGGCACGTTTCCCGGGCCGACGCCGTACGACGGCTTGCCGGAGCTGTACGCGGCGCGCACCAGGCCGGTGCCGCCGGTGGCGAGGATGACGCCGACTTCGCGATGGCGCATCAGCTCCTGCGTGCCCTGCATGGTGGTGTGCGCCATGCAGCCGATGAGTCCTTCGGGCGCGCCGGCCTTGAGTGCCGCGCGGGAGAGCACTGCGGCGGATTCGCAGATGCAGCGAGCGGCTGCGGGATGCGGGCTGAGCACGACGGCGTTGCGCGCCTTAATGGAAATCAGTGTTTTGTAAATGGCCGTGGAAGTGGGATTTGTGCAGGGAATGACAGCGGCAACGACGCCCACCGGCGTAGCCACTTCGACGATGCCCTTCTCGCGGTCTTCGCGGAGCACGCCGACGGTTTTCATCCCGCGAATGGCTTTGTGCACTTCCACCGCGGCGAGGCGGTTCTTGATGATTTTGTCGGGGACGTTGCCGAAGCCGGTTTCCTCGACGGCCAGGCGCGCAAGCTGTTCACCGGCGGCGGTGGCAGCTTCAGCGCAAGCGGCCACGATAGCGTCCACCTGCTCCTGGGAAAATGCGGCGAAGATCTTCTGCGCGGCGGAGGCGCGCGCGACGAGTTCGCGCGCTTCTTGTACGGAGAGTAGATCGCGGTCGCGGAGAGTCAAAGCGCTAACCTTTGCTGCTGAAGTTTGAAATGAGATTCGCCACAAAAAGCGCAGCGGAAAATATCTTCGCTTCGCTCAGGATGACAATTCCAACCGCGTCGCCAACGGCGGCACGTGGACTATTTCTTGCCGGGAATCTGGCCGCCGCCGGGGAGAATCTTGTCCACGTGCTCGTGCGGCCGGGGGATGACGTGCACGGCGACGAGCTCGCCCACGCGACGCGCAGCGGCCGCACCGGCATCGGTGGCGGCCTTTACGGCGCCGACATCGCCGCGGACCATCACGGTGACGTAGCCTGACCCAATATATTCTTTGCCGATGAGGACGACGTTGGCGGCCTTGACCATGGCGTCGGAGGCTTCGATGGCGCCGACCAGGCCCTTCGTCTCGATCATTCCCAGCGCTTCATAAGACATGCGGTCCTCGCTCGTGACGGCGCAGCGGCCGTCGCCCACACCCTGGCGCGTATGAACATAAAACTCCGCGCCTGCACAGTAAGCAAAACGGAGACTAACACGCGCCTTGCAGTGAAGCAAGGCAAGCGGCGCGAATTGTGGAAAACGGGAAGGCGGAGAGATCCTTCGTCGTCCGCCTGCGGCGGACACTTCAGGATGACAAGCTACGTTTGAATGTCACAGGCCGGGGAGGACGCCGATGCCGGCGGCGGCGACGCTGTCTCGCGTGGTGTTCTTCACCAGGTACATGGCTTCGTCGGCGAGATGCAGCAGGCCGGCCTTATTGTTGGAGTCCGTGGGATAGGAGGCTACGCCGACGCTGGCTGTGATGTGCGCATTCACGTTGGAATCCTTCAGCCAGATGCTCTCGCGGATGACGCGGTGCAACCTGCGCGCCACGATGAAAGCGTTGTCCTTGGCGGTCTGCGGGAGCAGGAGCACGAACTCATCGCCGCCGTAGCGGAAGGCGAAGTCGATCAGGCGGCAGTGACTCTTGATCATCTGGCCGATTTCGGCAAGGAGCTTGGAGCCGGTCAGGTGGCCGTGCGTGTCGTTGACATTCTTGAAGTGGTCGAGGTCGATGAAGATGAGCGAGAACTGGTAGCCGTAGCGCTGGGAGCGATAGATTTCCGTATCCATCATGAAATTGAGATGGCGCGCGTTGTAGAGGTTGGTGCAGTCGTCGGTGATGGTGAGCTCATGAATGCGCTGCACGTGGCGCGCGTTCTCGATGGCGATGGCGGCGTAGTCGGCAAGGGCCTCGAGCAGGGCCATATCGCGCGCGCCGAAGCCTTCCGGGCCGACGCAGTTGATCAGCTCGATAACGCCGAGGCAGTGATCGCGGAATTTCACGGGGACGGCGACGATGGAGTGCGTCTCCATCTTGGTTTTTTCGTCCACCTTGGCGAAAAAGCGCGTGTCCTTGCTGACGTCGGCGACCATGACGGTTTCGCCGGACTTGGCCACCCAGCCGGCCAGGCCCTGCCCCATCTTGATGCGGATGTCTTTCAGGATTTCGGAGCCCGCGCCGATGGCTATTTCGAAGTAGAGTTCCTGGCGAAGCTCGTCCACCAGCAAAAGCGACCACGTGTCCGGGCGCAGAAACTCGTCGATCTTCTCCATGATCGTGCGCAAGACCTGATCGAGTTCGAGCGTGGACGTAAGGGCCTTGCCCAACTCGTGGAGGACGGTGACCTCGCGCGTGTCGGATGAAGGAGCCGGATTGCGGCGGCGTTCGACGCCGCTGAAGCCTGTCTCGTTTTGCACAGTTCGCCTGGCGGCAGAGCCGGACATGATTGCCGGAACCAAACGCCTCGCCGGCTTAGGGTGATTATATGCAACAGTGCGTCTCCGGGCAACGCGAGAAGCGCCGGCCTGTTTCCTGGGCTGCATTGACAGTCCGGAATCGCGTGCCTATAGTGCCAAGGAGAAAATCGAACCGCAAATCTGCGCGGTCTGAGCAACCATGGCACACGGAGCCTTCGGAGAACGGCTGAAACGCGAGCGGGAGATGCGCGGAGTGGGGCTGGAAGAGATTTCCGCCGCCACGCGGATCAGCACGCGCTTTCTGGCGGCGCTGGAAAACGAGCGCTGGCACGAACTGCCCGGCGGCGTGTTCAACCGGGGCTTTATCCGCGCCGTGGCCCGCTACCTGGGCCTGGACGAAGAAGCGATCATTGCGGAGTATTCGCTGGTCACGCACGATGCGCCGAAAGTAGCGGTGTGGGCGGACTCGCCGGCGCAGGCGCGGGCGCCCTTTCTGGCGTGGATTCTTCTGGCTCTCGTCGTGGCGCTGGCCGCCGGCGGCTGGTACGCATGGCGACACTATGCGCCACTGTGGCAGGCCTGGCGCCAACCGGTTTCACCGCCGCCCAGCGTGACGCCGGCGCCGCTGCCTCCACCGGCTGTGGCAAACCCTGCGGCCGCGCCCGAACCCGAAGTGCTGCAACTGAAAATTGATGCGATTAAGCCGACGCAGGTAAAAGTGACCGCGGACGGCGTGCTGAAGTTTGAGGGAATCATGCAAGTGAATCAGAGCAAGCGCTTCGAGGCTAAGGAAAAGTTCGAAGTGTCGTCGGAGAATTCCAGTGCGGTGCTGCTGGAGCTCAACGGGCAGATCATGATGTTCGAGGAGCCGCCGGACGCCCCCGGGCGCATGACGCTGGACCGTGCGCGGCTCAAGAAAGCGCAAGGAGGCAGCCATTAGCGAGGAAATCCTGGCGGAAATTCGCTCGGGCCGCACCACCAAAGAGAGAAAGCTGGCGGTGTGCTCGAGCGGCGCGGGCCTGACCATCGATGAACGCGCGGAAGCGCTGTGCCTGCTCTCCGGCGATGCGGACGGCAACATCGCCAATCGCGCCGGCAATTCGCTGGTGGCCATGCCGGTGGAAGCGTTCGTCACCGCGCTGGCGAAAGCCGAAGTGTCGCCGAAGCTGTTTGCCTACTGCGCGGAAAACCTGGCGGAGAAGCCGGGCGTAGCCGACGCAATCGCGAAAAACAGGGCTTGCCCGGCGGCACTGGTGGCCAGGGTAGCGCCGCACTTGACGACATCTGCTGTGCAAGCGCTGGTGGACGACCTGGAGCGGCTGGCGGACAACCCGTCGATTGCCGAGGCGCTGGCAGCGAGCCCCTCGGTGACCGTGGAGCAGCGCAGACTGCTTGAGGAACTCCACAAAGAAGGCGTGGACGAACAGGCGCTGGCCGAAGCGGTGGAGAGCGTGGAGCCTGACGCGAAAAGAAAACAGACAATGATTCAGCGGCTGGGGAGCATGCGCGTGGTGGAGCGCATCAAGCTGGCCCTGGTGGGCAACCGCGAAGAGCGCATGGCGCTCATCCGCGACGCCAACAAGCTGGTGCAGCGCGCGGTGCTGGGCTCGCCCAAGTTAACGGGGCAGGAAGTGGAAGGGTTCTCCGCGATGGCCAGCCTGAACGACGAAATCCTTCGGATGATTGCGGGCAACCGCCTGTTCATCAAGAATTACGTGGTGGTGAAAAATCTGTTGAACAATCCGAAGGCGCCGCTGGATGTTACGCTGCACCTGCTGCCGCGGATGCACGACGCGGACATGAAATTCCTGACCATGAACAAAAACGTTTCGGAGACGCTGCGGGCGCTGGCCGCCAAAATTATCCGCAACAAAAAAATGGGCATTAAGTAGGACCGGCGGCCGCGCGAATTACTGCGGCGGCGCGGCCAGCGACTCCTTCACCTTCTGCGCATATTCCTTCGCTTTAGCCAGCACTCCTGCTTCATTCAACGTAAGCACGCGGCGGTTCTGCATCACCGTGCGGCCGTTGATGATCACGGTGACGACGTCGCTGGCCTTCAGCGTATAGACAATCGAGGAATACAGGTTGTAGCTGGGCACGGCGTGCGGCAAGTCCGTCCGCAGCAGAATGATGTCGGCTTTCTTGCCGGTTTCCAGCGAGCCGATTTCTTTTTCCATGTGCAGCGCGCGGGCGCCGCCGATGGTGGCGAGCTCCAGCGCCTGCTCGGCGGAGAGCGCGCGGGGATCCATGCGCGAAACTTTCTGGAGTTTTGCAGCCAGGTCCATTTCTTCCATCATGTTCAAATCGTTGTTGCTGCCGGAGGGACCGTCGGTGCCCAGGCCGAGCCGCAGTCCCGCGCGCAGCATGTCGCCCACGGGAGCAGCGCCGCTGGCCAGCATCATGTTGCTGGAAGGATTGTGCGCGCAACCCACGTCGCGCTTCACCAGCGTGGCGATGTCCGCCGCGTCCAGCCAGACGCAGTGCGCGGCGAGAACGTCCGGGCCGAGAAACCCGATGCGGTCGAGATAGGCGACAGGCGAAGCGCCGTACTTTGCGCGAATTTCATCGTTCTCGCGCTTCGTTTCGGAGACGTGAATCAGAATCGGCGCGCCATAACGGCGGGCCAGCGCAGCGGCATCCTTCAGCGACGCTTCGGAGTTGGTGAACGCGGCGTGCGGCGCAACGGCGGCATGGATGAGCGGATCGCCTTTCCATTTCTTCAGAAACTTTTCCGTGTAGGCGATGGCTTCGGCGTGCGTCTTGTTGTCGGGCGCGGGAAAATCGATCCACGTTTCGCCGAGCACGCCGCGCATGCCGGCGGCCTTGGTGGCGCGAGCGATGGCGTCTTCGAAGTAGTACATGTCCGCGTAGGTGGTGGTGCCGCCGCGAATCATTTCCAGCAAGGCGAGGCGCGTGCCCCACAGGACGAAATCTTCGGTAACGTTCTTTGCTTCCGCGGGGAAGATGTATTTTTCGAGCCACTCCTGAAGCGTGAGGTCGTCGGCCAGGCCGCGGAGCAGCGTCATGGGCGCGTGATTGTGCGTGTTAATCAGGCCGGGGAGCACAAGTCGGCCGCTGGCGTTGATGGAGCGCGCGCCGGTGTACTTGGCGACAATTTCCGCCGTGGGCCCGATGGCCACAATCACGCCGCCGCGCACGGCGATGGCGCCGTCTTCGATGACGCGGCGCTCGGCGTCCATCGTGACGATCGTGCCGCCGGTAACCAGCAAATCCGCGCGCTGCTTGGCGGGGGCTTTCGCGGCGGGCGGTGCCTGAGCGTTGGCAAGAAAAGCGAAAAGAGAAAAGAGAAAATAGAAAATGGGGACTGCAAAGCGAATCCGTTTGCGTGTCATCTTGGCCTCGTTTCTATTTTCGCTTTTCTATTTTCAATTCACAAGAACGAGGAATCGAAGGGCTTGGGGAAAAGCGACGACATCTGGTGCGTTTCAGACTTGCCTTTGAGATTGCCGATAATGACAGGCACGTCGCCGCAGAATTCCCAGATAATCTGGCGGCAAGCGCCGCAGGGCGGGGTGAGCTGTTCGGTGTCGGTGACCACGGCGATGGCGTCGAAGCCGCGCTCGCCTTCGGAAATGGCTTTGAAAATGGCCACGCGCTCTGCGCAAACCGTGAGACCGTAAGTGGAATTTTCCACGTTGCAGCCGGTGTAGATTTGCCCGGACTTCGCGCGCAGTGCCGCGCCCACGCGGAAATTCGAGTACGGCGCGTGCGCGTTTTCCCGCGCCGCGCGGGCAGCGGCAAGAAGTGAATTAGCGTCGGTCATTTCACATCCTCGGCAATGGCGGGAATCACCGCCCGCAGCAGCGCGACGAATTGCGATTTGACGCGCTCGCCGGTTTCCAGCACCTCCAGGTGATTGATGGGCTGGTCGAGGACGCCGGCGGCCATATTCGTCACGCAGGAAATCCCCAACACTTTGATGCCCATGTGGCGCGCGGTGATCACCTCGGGCACGGTGGACATGCCGGCCAAATCGCAGCCGATCGTGCGCATGTAGCGAATCTCCGCTTTGGTTTCGTAGCTGGGCCCAGTGAGCGCGCCGTACACGCCTTCGTAGATGTCCACGCCGAGCCGCTTGCCTTCCGCGAGCGCGGCGTCGCCGTAGGGCTTCCAGTAGGCGGTGGTCATGTCGTGGAAGCGCGGGCCGAAGCGCTCGTCGTTGGGGCCGATGAGCGGATTCGTGCCCTGCAAATTAATGTGATCGCGAATCACCACCAGGCAGCCCTGCTTGTAGCCGGTGTTGATGCCGCCGGCAGCGTTAGTGAGGATGACGGCGCGAATGCCCATGCGGGAGAAAACGCGCATGGGGAAAATCACGTCCTGCATCGAATAGCCTTCGTAAAAGTGCACGCGGCCTTGCATGCCGGCCACGGCGATGTCGCCCACTTTGCCGATAACCAGTTTTCCCGCGTGGCCGATGGCTGTGGAGACAGGAAAGTGCGGGATTTTTTTGTATTCGATGCGCGTCGCGTTCGCGAAGTCGTCGGCGAAGGCGCCGAGGCCGGAGCCGAGCACGAGGCCGATGCGCGGGCGCAGTTTGGTTTTCGAAAGAATGAATTTCGCCGCGCGTTCGGCGCGGGCGAATTCGGTGTTGCCGGATGTGCGTTTGGCGGCCATGGCTACATCAGGATGCCGACGATAGACGCGGACATCAGGTTGGCCATGGTGCCGGCGAGCATGGCGCGGATGCCGAGTTTGGCAAGCTCATCGCGCTTATTCGGAGCGAGCGCGCCAATGCCGCCAATCTGAATGCCGATGGAGCTGAAGTTGGCAAAGCCGCACAGCGCGAAAGTGGCGATAGTGAAAGAGCGCTCGCTGAGCACGCCCTTCAGCGGGCCAAGTTGCGAGAAGGCGACCAATTCATTGAGCGCCATGCGCGTGCCCAGCAGGTTGCCGATCTGCATGCAGTCGTGCCAGGGCACGCCGATGACCCACGCCACCGGCGCGAAGATAAAGCCGAAAATCTGCTGGAGACTTTCGGGAAAAAACGTCACGCCGTAAGCCGCGAGGAAATTGTGCACGCCGCCGAGGATGCCGTTGGTCAAATAGATGAGCGCGATGAACGCGATGAGCATGGCGCCGACGTTGATGGCGAGCGATAGGCCGTCGGAAGTGCCGCGAGCGATAGCGCCGAGAAAATTTTCTTTCTTCTCTTCTTCGGAGCGGTGCAATTCCACTTTGCCTGCGGTTTCGGGCTGCTCGGTTTCGGGCACAAGCATCTTGGCGATGAGCAGCGTGCCGGGCGCGGTCATGATGACGGCGGTGAGGATGTGCTTGGGCTCGACGCCGAAGGCGATGTAGGCGCCCATGATGCCGCCGGAGACGTGCGCCATGCCGCTGGTCATGATGGTCATCAGCTCGGAGCGCGTGACGCGTGGCAAATACGGGCGAATGGTGAGCGGCGCTTCCGTCTGGCCCATGAAGATGCTGGCGGCGACGTTGAGCGACTCCGCGCCGCTGGCCCCCATCACCGCGGTCATGGCGCGCGCGGCCCACTTGATGATGAACTGCATCACGCCGATGTGGTAGAGAATGGCGAAAAACGCGGCGATGAAAATAATTGTCGGCAGAACCATGAAGGCGAAGACGAAACCGATGGGCGCTTCCTTCGCGCCGATGGGGCCGAAAACGAAACTGGAGCCTTCGTAGGAAAAGCTGAGCAGCCACTTCACTCCATCACCGGCGCGCTCGAAAACTTTCCGGCCAAACTCAAACTTCAGCACCAGGAACGCAAAGGCAATTTGCAGGCCGAGACCCCATACGACGGTTTTGACGCGAATCGCTTTGCGGTTGGTGGAGAAGAGGTACGCCAGGCCAATCATGGTGGCCAGGCCGAGGATGCCGGTAAATCGCTCCATCGAATGCCCTCCTCAGAAACCGCGCGAACAAGAGGCACACATTAACACAGGAGTTGTCAGTTTTCAGTTTTCCGCGGAGAAATTAGAGTTCGGCAAGTTCCATTATCTGATTCCGGGTGCGTGATTACTGTTTTCATCTCTGCTGGCTACTGACAACTTCAGAACGCTACTTGCCGCCGATGATGCCGTGGACCAGCGGGCGCGGCCGCCGCGGCGGTTCCGCTTCGATGCGGTAGGCCAGCTCGATCAGGCGGCGCGCCTCGTCGAGGCGGGCATCGCCGTTGTAATGGATGGTGCACAGGGGCTCGCCGGTGACTACGCGGTCGCCGCGCTTTTTGTGCAGCACGACACCCACGGCGGGGTCGATGCTGTCCTCTTTCTTTTCGCGCCCGCCGCCGAGGACGCAACTGGCCACGCCAATCTGCTCGCAGGCGATGGAGCCGATGAAGCCGGAGCTGGGGCTGGCGACGTCGCGCCGGCTGCGCGCCTTGGGCAGTTTGCGCGGATCGTCAATCGTAGCGGGATCGCCGCCCTGGAGGCGCACGATCTCGCGAAACTTGGCGAGCGCCTTACCGCTGGAAATCATCTGCGCGGCGAGCTGCTTCCCTTCCTCGATGCTTGCGACGCGATCGCCGAGCTGAAGCATCCACGCTGAAAGCTCGACGCACAATTCGTACAAATCGTTGTGCACCTCTCCGCGCATGACGTAGATGCACTCCTCGATTTCCAGCGCGTTGCCCACGTAGCGGCCCAGCGGCTGGTCCATGTCGGTGATCAGCGCGACCACGCGCTTGCCCATGCGCACGCCCGCGTCCACCATCAACTCCGCCAGGTGCACCGCGTCCTCTTCGCGCTTCATGAACGCGCCCGAGCCGGTCTTGACGTCGAGCACCAGCACGTCAATTCCCTCCGCTAGCTTTTTGCTCATGATGGAGCCGCAAATCAGCGCGGGGCTTTCCACCGTGCCGGTGACGTCGCGCAACGCATACAGTTTCTTGTCCGCCGGAGCAATCTCCGCGGTCTGCCCGATCAGCGCGCAGCCGCATTCGCCGAGCACGCGGCGGAAATCGCCGAGCGAAAGATTCACGTTGAAGCCGGGGATAGATTCGAGCTTGTCCAGCGTGCCGCCGGTGTGTCCCAGGCCGCGGCCGCTAATCATCGGCACATAGAGACCAGTGGCGGCCACGGCAGGCGCAATCACCAGCGAAGTTTTGTCGCCCACGCCGCCGGTCGAGTGCTTGTCCACTTTTTTGCCGGGCAGCGCGGAAAGATCGAGCACTTCTCCGGAATGCAGCATGGCCTCGGTGAGCGCGGCGATTTCCGCTCGCGTCATGCCGCGAATGAGCGTGGCCATCAGCCAGGCGGAAAGCTGGTAGTCGGGGACGGCGCCGCTGGTGCAGCCGTCCACGAGAAATTTGATTTCCTCGCGGGTCAGTTCGCCGCCGTCGCGTTTTTTCCGGATGAGGTCAACAATGCGCATAGTGGAGGGCTCTCAGCATCAGCTTGCAGCGTTCGGCCGATTCTGAGGAGCCCGGCCGGGCTCGTGAGGCTGCAGGTGGAATTGGGGAATCTCCGCGGGACACCGCACGCGCACCGGAAGCACCACCGTGCCGATGCCGCGGCTCACGTAAATCTGCGTGGGGCCGAGGCGGTCCCAGCCGGATTTGTAGCGCATGCGCTCCGGCGAGCGGCCAAAAACCGTGCCGGCAAAAGGCAAATTAATTTGGCCGCCGTGCGTGTGGCCGGAAAGCACCAGGCCCACCTGATAGTGCGCGGCGCGGCGAATAATTTTTGGATTGTGCGAAAGCAGAATCGTGGGCGCGCCCGGACGGATGCCGCGCAACGCGCGGGGCAGGTCGGCGCCATACCACAGGTCGTCAATGCCGGCGATGGGCAGCGATTGGCCCGCGCTGCGCAGTTGCGTGTGACGATTGCGCAGGACTTCCACGCCGTGGCGGTGCAGCGCGCGGGTCACTTCGGCGGCGTCCACGCGAAAATCGTGGTTGCCGAGCACGGCGAAAACGCCGTGGCGCGCGCGCAACGTGCCGAGAATCGCCGCCACCGGCTCGATGTAGGCGCGCGAGTAGGTGACGAAGTCGCCGGTGAGCGCAATCACGTCGGGCTGAAGGCGGTTGGCCATTTCCACCGCGTCCAGCACGGCATGGAACGGCAAGAAAAGCCCGTGATGAATGTCGGAAAGCTGCACGATGCGCAGCCCGCGAAAGCTTTCGGGCAGGGCATTCAGACGAATGCGATGCTCGGTGACTTCGATGCGGCCATCATAAACGCGGCGATGAATGGCGCGATGGCGCTCGGCGCCGGCGAGAGAATAATCTTCGACAAAACTGGAGCCGAAATCGCGCGACCACCGCTCCATCATGCGGTCCCAGCGGCGCACGAACTTTTCCCTGCGCGGGTGCGGCTGTGCCTCAGACGATTGCTTCTCGGAAGATGTGCGCCGGAGTGGTGTCATGGCCGCGAAAATACGCGATGGCGCAGACTAGCATCCTGCATGAAGCGAGTCAACGCGGCGCCGCAGCGGTGTGCGGCGAAATAAACCCGCCGGAAGCTCATCCGGGCGCTTGCGGAGAGCGTTCGGCGATGTCCGTGGCGAGCGCGCGCATTTCGTCGTGGATGAGGCCATTCGACGCGAGGCAGGTCGCATCGCCCGGGCGGTACGGCCGGCCGTCAAAAGTGCTCACCACGCCTCCGGCTTCGCGCACGATCAGTGTGCCCGCAGCGGTGTCCCACGGCTTCAATCCAAATTCCCAGAAGCCGTCGAAGCGCCCGCAGGCCACGCCGCACAGATCGAGCGCGGCCGATCCGTCGCGCCGGACGCCGTGCGATGCCAGCGTGAATCGCCAGTAATAATGAATGTTGGGATTTTCCACGCGCTTGTGCGCGGGAAATCCCGTGCCCAGCAAACCCACGGCGAGGCGATCGATTTTCGAGACGTGAATTTTTTTCTGATTGAGCCACGCGCCCTGGCCTTTCGCGGCGGCGAACAATTCGCGCGCAACCGGATTATAGACCACGCCGGCCACGGGCACTTCCTCTTCCACCAGCGCAATGGACACGGCGAAGCACGGGTATCCGTGCGCAAAATTTGTTGTGCCGTCGAGCGGGTCCACGTACCAGCGGTAGTGCGAGCGCGCGGCGCCTTTGGCCAGGTGTTCGTGTCCGCTGCCCTCTTCGCCGACGATGGCATGCGTGGGAAAAGCCGTGCGCAGGCGGCTGACCACGCACTCTTCGGAGCGGCGGTCGGCTTGCGTCACCAGGTCCACGTCGCCTTTGTAGGTGATGGTCGGCGGGTGGTCGAATTCCGATAGGAGAATGGCGCCGGCTTCGCGCGCGATTTCTATTGCCACATCCAGAAATTCTCTCATCGCCGATATTCTATACGCTTTTCTGCCTTATGGAGCGCGCCGTATTGCCCTCACCGTGTAGCCCGCCTCTTTAGAGGCGGGTGTGCCTTCGTCTTTCGTTTTTGCTCCTTCCTCATTTTTAGCTTGACAAACGAATCCCAGTTAGCTAACATATGTGCGTGATGTATGTCTCATAGTTTACAGCCGCCCCGCATCGCCCGGCGCAGGTCCAACCCCTTTTCTGTCTACCACTTGCGCACTCTTTGACATTTCTGCGCGCACAGAAATCGTACCAACTGTTTTTGTTTCAATGCATTACGCACTCTTTTGCAAAAAACAGGGGGGTGGGGGGGTACACCGGGTGGTACGGACCGGGCGCATCCCTACACCGGTGGCCGAGCCACTCGGAGATCCCGAGATCATCGATTTCGCATTCCCTGTTTTCTCAACGGCTTGCGGATTCGATGATCCCGGGGGGGGGTAGGTATTGCCGATGCCACAAAATGTTTCATTCACTGCTCGGGCTGGGCGGCATTGGCACAAGCGTTTCGCGCGTCTCATGTAGCGGCGGGCTTCAGCCCGGCCCGCATCGTCGTGCAGATTGCGTGGCGATCCGCCGGTATCACTTCTCGCCGGGAGTGAAGTAACCCCTGCGGTGATGGATGGTGAAGCGGCCCGCAGCGGGCGCGACCGCATCGGCAGAAATCACTTTCACTTCAATGCGGCGAAACGTCGCGGCGGCGGACTGCGGCGGGCGCGGCGTGGGGTAGTAGCCCAGGCGGTACTGCGTGCGCAGTTCGCGATCCATCTGGTCGAACATGTCGTTCAGGGCGGCGACGTCGCGCGGGAAATACATCGAGCCGCCGGTGACTTCGGTGATGGTGACCAGGGCATGTTCCCCGGCGGTATTGCGGCCTCCCTCGGTTTTCACGGGATTGATGAGGATGGTGTAGAGCATGGTGCCGGCAGCGAGCGCGGCGCGGCGCGCGTCGTCAAACTTGGCGCGACTGGTGGTTTCGCCGCCGTCGGTGACCAGCACGAGAACCCGGCGCCTGCCCAACGCGCGTTTCTCCAGCGCCTGCGAGCCAAGCACAATCGCGTCGTAGAGCGGAGCGCCTCCGCCGCCTTCGATGCGGCGAACGGCATCTTCCAGGCGCAGAACGTTGGACGAGAATTCGGAAAGTTGTGAAACCACGTCGGACACCTCAAACACGGCGAGCCGATCGCTGGGACGCACGAGCTGGCGAATAAAGCGAGCCGCGGCCTCGCGCTCGAAGGCGAGTTCTTTCAGCGTGCTGAGGCTGGAGTCAATCAGCAGGGCCAGATCGAGCGGCTGCTGCGTTTCCGCTTCGAATACTTCCACCTGCTGCTTGACGCCTTCTTCAAACACTTCGAAGGCGTCCTTGGGCAGGTCAGGCACGGGGCGGCCGTCTTTGTCCAGCACGCTGGCGATGACGCTGACGAGATTGACTTCCGTTTTGATGCGGCGATCGTCCCGCTGCGGCGGCGCGAGGCGCTTGGCCTGCGGAAAGGCCGGCAAGAAAACTAAAAAGATTGCCGGCAAGAGGCCTGCAGCGGTGAGGACTGAGCGTTTCATCTAGGAGTTGGATTCACTGGAAGGGGGAAAAGGTTTTGTGGAGGGAACCGTGCCTTCGACCCAAACAGCGCCGTCGCGGAAGAATTCTTTTTTCCAGATGGGGACGGTGTGTTTGAGCGTGTCGATAGCGAAGCGGCAGGCGTCGAAGGCGGCGGCGCGGTGTGCGGAGCTGACGGCGATAAGCACGCTGGTTTCGCCGATGCCCAGCCGGCCCAGGCGATGCACGATGGCGATGCGGTGAACGGAAAACTGTTTCCGGGTTTGCTCTCCAATCGCTCGCATTTTTTTGAGGGCCATGGATTCGTAGGCTTCGTATTCCAGATAGAGAGTCTCGCGGCCGCAGGATTCATTGCGCACAATGCCGTCGAAGACCACCACAGCACCATCGGCAGGGGCTTTCAGCGCAGCGACGATTTCCGCGGCGCAAATGGGTGCGCGGACGATTTCGCAGACGACGTCCGGCGCGGCCGTGCCGAGATTTGCGGAGGTGCCGCCGCTGACAGGAGGAAGAAACGCCACTTCGTCGCCCGCGCGCAGCGGCGCGCGCCACTCGGCGAATTCTTGGTTCACCGAAGCGACGAGCGAAGGCCGAAAAGCAGCGAGCGCGGGAAACTGGCGGCCGTAACGCGTGAAGAGATCTTCGAGAACGGCGCCATCGTCGAGCTCCGCCCAGTCTTCGGCGCAGCCGGTGATGTCCTTCAATCGCCCAAAGAAAAGAACGCGAACGCGCATCGCAGCGATTGTAGCGCGGCGCGGGATGCGCTGACCAGCGCGTACGCAGAATTCGAAGCGGGTGAATCGTACACAGGCGCAGACGGGAGCGAAAAAAGAGACCAGCAACGGGCGCGGGAAGTCTTGACGCGAGCGCGAGGCACGCGTAGCGTGAGTGAGAATAGAAATCACTTGAGGTGCAGAGCATGCGAGTTCTGATTTCCGGAGCATCCGGATTCGTGGGGACGGCGCTGACGACTGCGCTGCGAAGCGCCGGACACACCGTGAATCGTCTGGTGCGTCCGGGAGGCGCGGGCGCGCCGGGCGACGTCGGTTGGGACCCGATCACCGGAAAGTTGGAGTTGGGCGGCGTGGAAGGAGTGGATGGAATTGTGCACCTGGCGGGGGCGTCCATCGCGGAAGGGCGATGGACGGAGTCGCGCAAACAACTGTTGCGCGCGAGCCGCGTGGATGCGACGCGACACCTGGTGAACGGCCTGCTGCAGTTGGCGCGGCCGCCAAAAGTGCTCGTTGCGGCTTCCGCTGTGGGTTACTACGGCGACCGCGGCGATGAACAGCTCACCGAGGCGTGCGCACCGGGCAGTGACTTCCTCGCGCAGTTGGCGCGGGATTGGGAAGCGGAAACGTTGCGCGCCGGAGAGAAAGGAATCCGCACGGTGCTCCTGCGTTTTGGAGTAATCCTCTCTGCGCGCGGCGGCGCGCTGCCGCGCATGCTGCTGCCGTTTAAGATGGGAGTCGGAGGAAAGCTCGGCTCGGGCAAGCAGTGGATGTCGTGGCTCACGCTGGCGGAGGCGGTGGGACTGGCGCGGCACGCACTGGAGAACGGCGGGCTGGCGGGAGCGGTGAACGCGGTAGCGCCCAGCCCGGTGCGCAACAGCGAATTTACCAGCGTGCTGGGGAAAGTGCTGCGCCGGCCGACGCTCTTCCCTGCTCCGGCATTTGCGCTCAAGCTGGCGCTGGGCGAAATGGCCGAGGCGTTGTTGCTTTCCAGCCAGCGCGTGATTCCCGCGCGATTGCAGGAACAGGGTTATCGTTTCCAGCATCCGACGCTGGAATTGGCGCTGCAAACTGCGTTGAAAAAATAACGGCGGAGATTCCTCTCCAGTGCAGCGGCCATCTCAGAAAAATCTTCGCAACTTTTCGTGCAGGAGCGGGTTGCAAGGGCCTGAAACCAGGCGAAGGAGCGGCGAATAAACTGGTGGAATTCCTTGACAGGACGACAGGTTTTGTTAGGATGATGCAGCGAAGAGAAAGCTACAGTACTGCTGCAAGTCGTGCTGTTTACAAGCTGTTCGGGGGATTGACCACATGATGGCACGGAGGGCTCTGGCGGGCATTCTCATCGCACTTCTGGCTGTACCTGCCGCGGCAAGTCCAACCACTGGCTCACCGAAAGCAGCATTTCCCATCGGCACCATATCGCAGAGCAACGCCACCAATATTAGTGGCGCCGGCGCGCTGCCGGGTACAACCGTTTTCAGCGGCGACACGATAGATGTGGGGCCGCGCGGGTCGGCTTGGATCCTGATGAGCGGCGGGAGGCACGTGCGTGTATCGTCGAGCAGCCGGATTCGCATGGTCGGACATGCGGGCGGCCAAAATCGAGTCGAGATGGAAATATTCAGCGGCGCGGCGCGGTTCGCTAGCAGCGAGACTGCGTTGGTGATTGCTCGCCTCGCAGATGCAACGGTGCGCGCACAGGGAACGCAACCAGCCGTGGGATTGATTTCGGTGCTGAGCCTGCGGAAAGCCGTGATCAGCTCGGAGAAGGGCGAGTTGCTGGTGAGCACGGCGCACGACCGCAAGAGCGTGACGCTGCGTGAAGGCGAGGCCGTAGAAGTAACATTGATGGATGCGCCGGCGCCGGGCAAGCCACAGAGCGGCGGGAGCACAGGGGCGAAGAGCTTGACCGGAACACAAGTGGCCGTAATCGGCAGCGTGGTCGCCGCCATTCTGGCGCTGCTTGCAATTAAGCTGGCCGACGACAACAGGAACTTGACTTTGCTGGAAAAGCAGGACGCGGTCAGCCCGTTCAAGTTCCCATGAGACATTGCTGAAAAAAAAGCGCGTTCGCCGGTCAGCGAACGCGCTTTTTCAATTTACAGGATGCCGTGAGTCGATCTGAAAATCGCCGCCGACATTATTTGACGACGCTCAGCGTCACGTCCACTTTGAGCACGCGGCCACTGACCGGGTCAGTTGCCAAAGTGGTTTGTGCCGACTGTCCATCACGAATGAGAGTATCGAACTCCGTGCTGAACGCGCGCATGACAGGCCGACCACTGAATTCGCCCGTCGCCACTGTTGAGCCTTCCATGGTGTGTACCGTCGAGCGGCGAACCTGCAGATTGAGTTGGAAGCGATTATCCGACAGCGGCTCGACACGCGCATCAATGTCTGTCCCGACGTCTTGATACACCACCTGGCTCTGCGTTCCTTCCTTGTTCAAGGACGTGACGATTGGAACCTTCAGTCCCATGCGAAGCTTGGCATAACTGCGCTGGCGGTCCTCGGAAGCGAGTGCGGAAAGCGTGTACGGCATGCTGCTGATTTTTTTCTCGCCGTCGTACTCTGTAAACACAATGAGAATTTTCACGGGCACATTGGGCTTAGACTCCAAGGCGACCTTCATCTTCTCTTGCGCGGCGACGCCGGCGTTGAGCGCGAACAGAACCACCAGCGCGGCCACCGCGATGCGAATTGCTTTCATGTCGTTCTCCTTTTTTCGCTTTCTGATTTCCATCGTCGAAAAAAATTCTCAGCGATGGTCCGAGCTGCCATTCGGCTTGCCTTCTTCCGCCAAGGGCACAATTTCGAGTGGCAAGATCTTGAGCTCGGCCGTGGTCAATGGCTTCAGGGATTCCGTCGTAGGAATCGCCGCGGCCATCAGCGAAGCACCGTCCGCATTCCCTTCCCAGTTGGCATGGAAGAGGCGCATCACAGCGGCCATCTCGCCGCGCGGTACGAGCACTTCGGGTTCGCGGAGCGCGGCGGGTTGCGGAGGCCGCGGCGGGCGAATCATGCGCGGGCCACTTGCACTCGAAGGCACGGAAATCTCCGGAGCCTTTTGTGCCAATTGCGGCTCTCTTGGCGGACGAGCAGTCTGCGCGGGCGGCGTTTCTTTTACGCTTTCCGTCGGAGCATGGTCGCGGCGGAGCATCAAAAATGTAACCAGCACGACGAGCGCAAGCGCTGTGGCGGTAATAGGCAGCCATCCGGCAAACCATGGGCGAGTGGTGATGCCTTCTTGTGCGATGCGCTGCCGGACGTGTGCGGCAAAATCGCCGGCTGGTTCCCCGGCCACCATCGAGGTGAGGCCGCGGTCGATGGAGTCGAGCAGCGCGCGCTGCGTGTCGAGCACGGCGCGGCAGGAAGCGCAGCTATCCACATGCGCGCAGAGCTCGGGATCTTCTGCGCCAAGCGCGAAATCTTCCAGCCGAGTTTTGAAGCGATCGCAGATCATTGCAACATCTCCGCTAATTTCTTGCGCGCGTGGAAGAGGCGCGACTTCACCGTGCCCTCGGGCAAATCGAGCAGGCGGCCGACCTCGCGCGTATCGTGCCCTTCGATGGCGCCGAGCAAAACCACCACGCGAAGTTTTTCCGGCAGTTCGTCCAGGGCGCGCGCCAGCCGCTGCTCGAATTCGCGGGAGGCGCGAACGTCTTCGACGGTGCGTTCCGGCGAGTTCATTTCCTGCACCATGACGGCGGTCTCGCGGGCCTCGCGGCGTCGCGAAGCGCGAATGCGGTCGAGCGCCAGACGCCAGGTGATGCGCACGAGCCAGGCGCGGAAGCGGTCGCGGTCGCGCAGCCGGAAAAAACTCTGGTAGGCGCGAAGAAAGGCATCCTGGGCGACGTCTTCGGCGTCGTCGCGATTGCGGAGCACGCCCAGCGCGACGCGGAACGCCAGCGCAGAGGAGTCCGCCAGGCGCTCTTCGAATTCGCGTTCGAGCGAGGATTCCAGAATCACAGCGGCTTCCGGAAAAGTGCCCACCAGCGCATCCATTTCGACTCCCACCTACCAGACGCCGAGGGGCGGGAAACGGTTCAAAAATACAGTGGCTTGTGATTAGTGGCTAGTAAGAAAGATCGAGGATCAGAGGTCAAGCTGGGCGAGAAGGGCGTGGAGATTGGAGTCGTCCACAATGAGATCGGGGCGGGCAGCGGCGAGGTCTTCGACTTCGTCGAAGGCCTGGAAAAGGCGCATTTTGGCGGCGGCATATTCTTCCGTGCCGGACATTTCGCGGCCGGACTTCTTGCTCCACTGGCGAACGGCGTCGTGGCGCACGAAAACGCGCAGGGGAAACGCAGCGCCGCGGTCCACGGCGACCATGTACACGTAGTCCGTGCCGCCGTGCAGGCCGCGGCGGGATTTTTGCGTCTCCAGGAAATAATATTGATAGACGTAGCCGGTGGCGGCGGAATAGCTCTTGACGCGGCGGGCATGGTCGGGGCGTGCCACGCACAGGATTATAGCGAAATTTGAAAATCGAAAAGCGAAAAGGGGAAGGACAGGAGAGCAACTCGGAGAAAAAAATTGGGTTCAAAGAGTTATGATAATATATTGGTTAAGCACCGGGTGGGGCTTGCTCTCTTGAACGCATTCCGATTTGTTATGCAACGCCAGAGCTTACGAAAAAAGAACCGCCGAAAAGCGGCCATGGCATTGGCGCTGGCGCTCGCAGCGCTGAGCGCGGCGTGCGGAGGAGGAGGAGGCGGAGGCGGTTCATCGCCGCCGCCGCCTCCTCCTCCGCCTCCGGTCACGGTGACAGTGGCGCCAGCCACGCAAAGCGTCCTGCTGGGCGCCACGCAGACTTTCACCGCGACGGTCACCAACGCAGCCAGCACGTCGGTGACGTGGAGCGTGAACGGCATCACCAACGGCAATTCCACGGTGGGCACCATTGATGCGAATGGGCTCTACCGCGGACCCGCCATCCTTCCCTCCCCTGCCGCCGTCACCATTCGCGCCATCAGCGTGTCCAGCCCGGGGAGCTCGGGCACGGCGACGGTGACGGTGACCAGTGACGTCGTTGTGAGCATCACCGTTCCAGTACAAAATTTCAGCGTCGAGGTGGGCGCGCCGCAGACAGTCACAAAAAATGTGACCAGCGCTGGGGGCGCGCCGGACACGAGCGTCGTGTGGACCGTCTCCGGAAACGGCTGCGCCGGTGCGGCCTGCGGAACGATTACGACTGGCGGCGTGTTTACGGCGCCAGGAATTCTTCCGCAAACCAACGCAACCCACGATGTGATTGTGACTGCAACGAGTGTTGCGGACCCCACGAAGTTCGCGACACTGACGCTGCGCGTCGTGGCGAACTTCGGATTCACGATCAATAGCCCGCCGGGGAACGCGATTGACAACGCAACACAGTTCCAGTTTGTGGGTACGTTCACGCCAGTGCCGGGCTCTGCGCCGAGCCAGTCTGTCGACTGGAGCGTGAGCGGGACGGGCTGTGCGGGCACGGCGTGCGGCACGATTGACCAAACGGGACTCTACACTGCGCCAAACCTCGCGCCGTCGCCGCCGCAAGTGACGATTACTGCGATCCCGCTGGCCGACCCTTCGAAAGGCCAGACCTCTCCCGCGGTGACGATCAACTCCATCGTCCTCGTGGCAATGATTCCGGCATCACTCGACATCGAGATCGAAGGGCAGCAGAATTTCACTGCCAACGTGGGAGGGACGCAAAATCAAAACGTGACGTGGGACATCTCCGGCCCGGGGTGCGCTCTCCCAAACACACCGTGCGGCCAGCTTTCCGTCGGCTCGGGCCAGGTAGTGGACGGGCAGGTGCCGGTGATCTACACCGCGCCAATCTCCATCCCCAGCGGCGGCATCGGGCCGGTCACGATCACTGCAACGAGCGAGGAGCCTCCCAACGCGAGCGCCAGCGTGACGCCGACATTTTTCAGCACCATTTCCGCGAGCCTCCAGCCCAGCGGCTCGACCCGCGCGGTAAATCACGCGCAGACGATATTCGGAGCGCTGACGCGGACTTCGACCGGCACAGCCCCTGTAAACAATGCGGTGACTTGGAGCGTGAACGGCGTGCCCGGTGGCGACGCGACGAACGGATTCATTTGCGCAGTTGGATTCGTATGTAGCGGAGGTAACAAGCTTTCAGCTTCCGGCGTAGGCAATCCGGCGGGCGACGTGGATTATGTCGCACCGGACAGCGCCGCAGTCGGCACCGCCACGATTGAAATGAGGAGCCAGGCGGACTCGAGCAAGTTCACTACTGCAACGGTGACGGTAGTGGCCACGGTGGCGGTGAATGTGTCACCGAGCACCTCCACGCAGCCCATCAACGGGACGCAGCAGTTCAGCGCCAATGTGGTAGGGACCGCGAATCAGAGCGTGACGTGGAGCGTGAACGGCATTCCCGGCGGCAATGCCACGGTGGGCACGATCAATACAAGCGGCCTGTACACGGCGCCCGGAACTGCGCCAGCCGGGGCGGTCACCGTGACGGCCACCAGCGTGGACGACCCCACGCAAAGCGGCAGCGGTTCGTTAACCGTCGCTGCGGGCGCGTTCATCACCAAGATTTCGCCGGCGAGCATTACGTCGCTCACTTTGAATAGCACGGACTTTGTCATCAGGGTGCAGGGGCTGCTATTTGCCGCCAACTCACCGGGACCGCCTTCTACGATTGTGTTCAGTGGAAATAATTTGGTGACAAGCTGCCCGAATACGGGCCTTTGCACGGGGACGGTGACCGCTGCGAGTGTAACCAATCCGGGTGATTACGGCGTACAGATCAAGAACCCGGACAACTCGGTGTCCAACCAGGTGGCGTTGAAGGTGCTGGACGCGGCCACGCAACGTAAGGACTTTGCCAGCGCGCCGGAGGTCACGCTCACGGCGCTGAGTCCGGACGCGACGGGCCACGACATTCTGGTGGTGGAGCCGACGACGGCGGGAAGCTTGAGCGAGCACTTCAATATCGACCAGATCGGCGTTGTTTCGGGGGGCGCGTGCGGTTTTCGCGGCACGGGCATCACACTCACTCGTCCCCCCGCCAGCGTGCAAGATTTCGACATCTGCGTTCGGAATAACACGACCGGGCCCAGCCTGCTAGCGACAGATACTTATACGATCAGCGGACCGAGCCCAAATGACATCACGATCGTGAGCGTCACGGATTTCGGCGCGGGCCTGGGGATCATTCAGATCAAGCTGCAAATCGGCAGCACGAGCGTGGTCGGACCGCGAACGTTGTTCGTGGAGAATAAGAACCGGGAAAAGGCCGCGCTGGTGGGCGGCATTGAGGTGAAGTCACCATGAAGAACCGAAAAGTTTTGTGGATGACGATGGCGGCGGCGCTTGGTCTGGCACTTTCCGCAGGGGCTACGACGCTCAAGCGTATGAACATGGACGAGCTAACGCGTGCAGCGCAGGTGGTGGCGCGGGTTAAATGCAAGGCCATTGTGGTGCGCTGGGATCATGGCGAGATTTTCACTTTCGCGACATTCGAGGTGACCGAGGCGCTGAAAGGAAGCGCGCCTCGGCAAATTGTAGTGCGCCTGCTGGGCGGTCAGTTTGGTCATCTAAAATCGACTGTGGACGGCGTGCCGCGCTTTACGCCCGGCGAAGAGGCATACCTATTCCTAGAGCCAACAGCAGCAGGCGACCTTTCGGTGACGGGCTGGGTGCAAGGAACGTTTCGAGTGCGGCGCGACCCGGACACCGCAAAGGAGATTGTGACGCAGGACACCGGCGCCGTCTCCGTATACGATCCGGCCACACGACAGTTCAAGCAGGGCGGTGTGCGCAAAATGCCCCTTGAGCTGTTCCGGGAGCGCGTGCTCGACGCCATCGATCGGCAGAGGATAGGAAAGTAGCCATGAGGAAGATCTCGCGTGACAAACTGAAATGTGCGGCTACGATTCTGCTGCTGTTGGGGGTGATTGCGCAGCCCGGAGCAAATGCGTACGTTTTGAACCGCACGATTGCCTCGACGGGAAGTTGTCCTGAACCAGACCGCTTTGACACGTCAAATCCGGCAACGAAAAAGATCAGCCGTAGGTGGAGCACATCTTTGAATGCCAACATCCTCACGTCAGTTCAAACCTCCCCCAGCCGTGAAAACGAGATCGAACAAGCAATCTTGAATTCGTTCAGCGTTTGGACCAGCGTAGGTACGTCGCTAACTAGTGGCTCGTTGGCCGCACTTCAGCCGATTGCTTTGCAGAACGCGTGCACAAACGATCAGGGGACGAATTTCGATGGCTTAAACACGATCTGCTTCAACCAAACAAGTATCAACTTTACCTGCGGAACCTGTACCGGAGTGCTTGCCTTCGCACGTGTAGTGACGTCCGACATCCTCGGGGAGACGCTTGGAGCGAGTGGCCCTTCTGTTTTGACGGGGGAGATACTGGACGCTGACGTGCAATTCAGGCCTCCCGATCAAGACAATGATAAATATGCGACTCGAGAGGCCCTTTCAAGTAATCCCACTGCCTTTGATCTCGAAACTGTGTTGACGCATGAACTGGGGCATTTCTTCGGCTTCAGTCACTCGGCGGTGATGCGGGCGATGATGTATCCGTTCGCACCACGGCAAGGTCAATTTACGGGCACACGATGCACGCCCAACACGGTGTGCGACCTGCCGCTGGCGGACGATGACCGCGCGGGGCTGCGCGCGCTGTACCCGAATCCGGCGGATCCGAACATCGGCACCATCAGCGGTTACATTTTGCCGGCGAATCCGTTGACGCTTGCGGGGCTGCCCTCGCCCTCTCCGGGACGCTCGGTAACGGGGATTTTTGGGGCGCACGTGGTGGCGGTGGATGAGGCGACGGGCGCGGTGGTGGCGGGAACGCTTGGCGGATGGTCGTGCGACCCGAATAACCTGCCATCGCAGTTCGACGGGTTCTACAAGATTGAAGGCTTGCCGGTGGGACGGAGCTACAAGATCTTCGTTGAGCCGCTGGACAGCCCGACGGATTCCACCGCCATTCAGAATGCGATTGACGCGCTCTGCTGGCAGGTCTCCAAGAACGCTGTTTGCACGCCGCCGGCGGTGCACACGGGATTCACGACGAAAATCAAGCCGCAATAAAAAAGCGAGGGATCAGGGACCGGGGATCAGGGATCAGTGTGCGCAGCGGAAATTCCTGGTGGATGGGGGAGAACAACCTCACGTCCGTTCCTGTCCGCAGGGGCGGACAGGAACAGAACGTGAGCCACACTACGGTTTCGGTGCTTCGGCCTGGGGTGGCGCGGCCGGCTTGGTCTTGAGTTCCTGCAGTTGCGTCTCCAGCGCCTTCAATTCAGCGCCGGTTTTTTCGTGCAGGGCAATGAAGCCGTCCAGTTTTTTCTGCAGGGGGTCGCGGACGGCCGGCGTATCGGCCTTGGTGATGGCCTCGCGAAGTTCCGCGATGTATTCCAAGTAGGAATGTACCTTCTCGCGCTTTTCCGCGATTTGCTTATCGAGCTGCGCCACCTCGGGGGAAGCGGCTTCCTCCGGCGCGGCGGGTGGGGCCGGCGCAGGCGGATTGGCCCGGAATTCCTGCAGCCGCGCATCGATCAGCTTCAATTCCGCCTGGGATTCTTCGAGCAAGGCTAGGGCCGCGTCAATTCTCTTCTGGTGGGCGGCGCGAGCGGCGTCCGTGGTGGCCTCGGCAAATTCGCTGCGAAGCCGTTCGATGTATTCCTGCTCTTGGCCAATTTCGTAGGCTTTTCCCGCGACGCGCTTTTCCGCTTCCTCCAGAGTCTTGGGGAGGATTCTCTCCTCGCGTGACATGGGCTTTTGTGTCGCGGTCTCTCCCGCAGCGGGTTTTTCCTTGGCCTTGGCAGCTGCTTCTTCTGCTTTCAGGCGCTTTTCTTCTTCGTAGACGTCGGAAGGCTGGCGCAGAGCGGTGACGTCGTCGTTGGTCCAGACCCGCTTGGCCTTGGGCTTGGCCGGTTCGGTTTTTGGCGGCGGGGCTTGTTGCGCGCCCACGGCGCAGGCAAAGATGCAAAGGGCCGAAGCTGAGATCAGGAACTGTATTGTCCGCTTCATAGAAACTCCTCTCACCTTCTACTCGGCTATCTCGCGGAAGGCCAGCACGCGATAGATGACGTTGGTGGTCGCGTTGCGGATTGTGCAACTGTCGTAGTGCACGCCGTTGCCGCCGCCGCCCGCCCAGTCCAGCAGCGTAGCGCCGGGAGCAGGGCCGGGAAGCAAAGCGCCGCCGCCAGCGCCGGTGGGATCGTCAACGTGCGTGCGCGCCAGCAATACGGCACCTTCGTAGGAATTGTTGCCGCCGCCGCTGACGGTCATGACGCCCTCGCCGATAACGAGGACGATGCCGCGCCAGCCAAAGCTGCCAGCGGCCGTGAAGTGGCCGGTCACTACGAGGATGCCGTAACCTGTCACGCCTCCATTCATGTCCAAATTGCCATTGACAACGGTTATGGTGGGCGAAGCGGCCGTGCCTATGTTGGGAATGTCTGCCACCGGCCCCTGAATGACCTGATCCGCATTGGTTCGGATGAGGTCGACCAAGGCTTCCAACGAATCGACAGTCTGCATATTGCCCCCGAGTGCGCCGCTCACGTCCTGCACGTCGGGCGCCGGCCCGCTGCCGGTGTACTTGCTGAGGCGGTTGGGCGGAATGGAGGCGGTGATGAGCACATCGTCGCCCGGGGTCACGGTGCCGAGTGCCGGCTTGGGCGCTTCGGGCGGGGTGCCGCAGGAGGCGGAGTCGTTGCCATCGACGGTGTACACGTTGGAGTTGGCCGGGAAAAGTGCGGAGCCCTGGCCGTCGAAGGTCAGCGCGGAGGCGAAGTTGAGGTTCAGGACAATGCCGGAAACATCGGCTTGGAGAATCCGGCGGCTGCCATTGGGCATGACCGCAAGGGCGGTGATGCGAAACACCTGCTTGCCTGTGCCAGTGAGATTGCGGTTGGTGCCGTCATAGTAGATGGGGATGGCCGCATCCAGAACAGCGTCGCCGTTCAAGTCAATTCCGGAGGCGCGTTCGGTCAATGGAGTCAGGCGGACCCATTTGTACAAAGGACCCGGTGTGTTGACCAGGGCCAAATTGGAAATAGAGTTGGTGGCTCGCACGGTCGCCGTCGTGACCGCAGCTCCAAACTCCACCTGGTACTCGAAGTCGGCATGCGGGTTGTTCGCCACCAGGTTGGTGGGGTTCACCACTTCACCCGGAGATGGGTTCAGGATGTAGCGGACCTGCCCGACGGGCAGAACCGTGCCCACAGGCGGCAAGAAATTGGCGACGGCAAACAGAGAACTGGGATGACCCGGCCAGAGCCGGCCGCGGCCCTCTTCCACTCCGGCGTAGCCAGAATAAAAAGCCTGCGTGGAGCTGCGGTAGTTGGCGGCCACAGAAGTTTCTGTGCCGGACATGACCACCAGAGCCACCGCGACGCCGCTGATGAGCAACAGAGCAAAGATGGAAATCAACAGGGCGACGCCTTTCTGTGCCTGGGCTGTAGAGTTGTCCATAGTCGAGCGCATGGCTGACCTTCCTTTACGGATTGACCCGTCGAGCAAAGCCGGTGAGCGTAACCACAATCGGCTGACGTGTTTTCGGATCCACGTTCGGCGATAGAACGATGAGCGTGATGTTGACGGTGCGAATGGCCCCCGGAACGTTCGCCGCTCCATCAAACTGGTAAGTGAACACGGACACAGGGGCGTTGCCCGGAAAGAGACCCGCGTAGAAGCCGCGCAGGTTGGTCATCTGCGCCACGCTGGTATTGTTCATCACATTCTCGACATAAGGCACCATGAAGGGCTGCGTGGTGTTCGCAGGATCGGCGCCGGCCGTCTTGGTGGCCATGCCACGCTCCAGCGTGGTGCCATTGAGGCGATAGCGAATCCACTCCACACCGTTGGCAGCCAGGGGATCCACATCCGTCTCGATGATCAAATCAAAAGGATCCGGACCACCTGTGGCGCTGCAATTGACGCCCACCGTGCAGGGCGCGGCCGGATAATTCGGGCTCCAGCCGAACGGCAGGGCCACGAGCTGCGGGCTCGCAGCCTGCACAGCAGGACTGAAGGCATTGGCCGGCGGGTAACCGGCAATGTGGATATCGCGGACCATGAGATCGATGGCCTGGCGCGCGGACTGGAAAGTGTCCAAACGCTCGGCCTCCGCCTGATAACGCTGTTGGGAAGCGATCAGCAGGCTGAACACGGCGGCCATCACCACCGTAAACACAGCCACCGAAACGAGCATTTCGATCAAGGAGAAGCCCTGCCGGAGGTTCCTTTGGTTTGTCATCGCTGCACCCACGCTTCCACGGTGACCGGCGGAGTCACGCTGCGGGGATCGCGCTTCCACACGCCGACCAAAAATCGCTTGGAGACCACCGTCGTGCCCTGCATGTTGGTGATCACTGACCAGCGCACCTCGTAAGCAATGGCGGGCACCGCGGCGTTGGGATCGGCAGCGGTGAAGTTGTAGTTGGCCACTGCTGCGGCGTTGAAATCCACGCGCACGAGGTTGAGCGGGCCCGCGGGGGGGGCTGAAGTGACTATTGTAATGGGATTTCCCACGAGGCCATTCGCGGCGACGCTGCCCAGCATGATGACGCGATTATTGTCGTAGGCATCGATGAATTGCGTGGCGGTGAGTGGCTGGTTGACCATTTGATTCAACAGCCGCTCTGCCATCACTACCGCTGTCGAGTCGTAACGGTTGCGCATGTTGGACTGGATGGAAATGGGAATCAGTTGGGCCACCGCCACGATGCCGACCAGCAGCACCCCAATGGCGACGGTCAGCTCCACCAGGGTGAACCCGCGCTCTCGAGCAGAAGCCGGGCGGACACGATCGCTGCGTAAATTCGAGAATCTCATCGCTGACCTACTTTCTCTGCCAGGGCCCGTTCGCCGTGGCGCGCCATTGCTGCGTCTTGCCGGAGGGCAGCAAGCTAACCGCGGTGTAGCCTTCCGCGAGCTGGTTGGGATAGGCGAATACGAAAACGTAAACCACTGGTGCGGCAACGCCGAAGTTGACAGTGCCGCGGGCATCGAAAGCCACTGCAGCCGGAGAAACCTGCGTGTTCACGTAACCCATCGAAGCAATGGACAGCCCCGTCCCTGCGGGAAGGAACTGAATCTCCGTGGAAAATGTCACTTGCGGCTCGGTGGGGTCCGGCGCGCCGTTGCCATTCCTGTCAATCCATACGAAATTCTGATTTCCCTGGATCGCTGTCCGCCATGCCAGCGGCGGGTTGGTGCGATTCAGCCGCACGGCGTCAAAACGCGCCAGTTGCAGTGTGCTGGATACGTTGGCCGCGACACCGCTCAGGCGATAGGCGCGAACCGAGCGCGTGACGGCGGGGAACGAAATGGCGGTCACGACAAGAATGATGCCCACGACGATCAGCAATTCGAGCAAGCTGAATCCGCGACGCGCCCGTAAGGGAGAAGGGCAAGTGTGCACTGGAGGACCGTCCTTAGTTTGGCTGTTCATAGAGCAAGTCCCTTTTTGTACCCAAGCAAGCCACTTGTCAATAGCACCTGTTCCTATTGAGCAAGCACGTGGCCAATCAACAGCTCGCAGGCTTCAATTCGTTGAAAAATGGGCAATTAACTGGTTCCATGCGCCGTCGATTCGAAGGCGAATTCTGGCTGGGTTGGTTATGGGATGTATCAAAAGGTTTCAATCTGGAGGTTCCAAAATACGCGGCCCAGTTGGGCCTTTATGCGTAACAAGCGCAATAGTTAGCTGCCGCAGCACGACTGAATGAGATTACGAAGAACTTCGGCACAGGCCGGGACGGAGTCCAACTCGACATACTCTTCGGCGCCGTGCAGGCCGCGGCCGCGCGGGCCGAACACTACTCCGGGGATGCCCGCGGCGGCGAGAAGCGCAGTGTCGGTCCAGGCGGACATGCCGGCGAGCTCGGCCGCGGACGTGACGTGAAGAATCGCTGCCGCAGCGGCGCGGGCAATGGGCGCTTCCGGCTCAATGGAGTAAGCCGGGCGCGAAGACATGGCCCGCAGGGTGGCGCGAAAATCGGCGTCGCGCGCGTGGAGCTCGTCGAGCAATGCGCGCAAATCGGATTCGACCGCGGCAGCGGATTCTCCCGGCAACGTGCGTCGCTCGATTTGCAAACGGCACTCCGCCGGATAACTCGACAGTTCCTGCCCGCCTTCGATGAGCGAAGCGTGGAGCGACGCCGCGCCCAGCAATGAGTGCGGCGGCTTGGATTGCAAGGCGCGATCCATGGCGTCGAGTTTTTCCAGTACGCGGCCCATCATGCGGATGGCGTCGCGGCCTTCGCCGGGCAGGCTGCCGTGGGCGGCACGGCCGCGCGTCACGATTTCAAACCACGCGTAACCTTTGTGCGCGATGACGAGTTTTAAGTCGGTGGGCTCGAGTACGATGGCGGCTTCGGCCGTGTGCTGCTTCAGTAGAGCTTCGGTGCCGATGCTGTTGCACTCTTCGTCCACCACGGCGGCAATCGTAAAAGGCCGCTGGAGCACTGCGCCGCTTTGCACAATGGAAACTGCGGCAGCGCACATTGCCGCGACGCCGCTCTTGATGTCCAGCGCGCCGCGGCCGTAGAGGCGGCCTTCGCGTTCGATAGGCGTGAAGGGGTCGGCCATGTCGCCCGCGCCAACGGTGTCGATGTGCGCGACGACCAGCAGCGCAGGGCGCGCGCCGCCTGCATTACCGCTCGCACCACCAATCGTCGCCACTACGTTGGGCCGGCCCGGCGCGGCGAATTGCAACTCGGCGGCAATTCCCTGCCCGCGCAACCAGTCGCGTAAAAATTCCGCCGCCGCCGCTTCCCCGCGCGCGCCCGCCACCAGCGAGGGATTCACGGAATCAATTGCGACGAGACGGCAAAGCAATTCGATTAGCGACTCGGGCTGAATCAATCTCGCATCTCCAAGAATGCGTTGCTCAGAAAAGTACGGTGCCGCCCCAAAGCAAGCCAGGCCCCACAGCGGCGGCAAAAATGGGGCCGCGTTGTGATGCGGGAAGCGATGCACTCTCCGTCAAAGCCATGCTCAAGGCCACGCCGCACGTTGACGAACCCAAGTTTCCATAATTTACGGCAACTTGTGGAATTTTATCCAGCGGAACGCCGGCCTGGCGCGCGAGCAATTGCACCAAACGGGGATTCGGCTGATGAAGCACAAAAGCGGAAGCATCGGCGCGCTTGCGCCCTGTGCAAAGTTCGAGATCCTCGAGCACACGATTCATCTGTTCCACTGCCGCCCGGGCAAGAGCTTCTCCCTCAAATGTCAGAGCGATGCCGTTTTCCGCGGACCAGCCGATCTGAAGAGCAGACGCATAGGTGCCCGCACAGCCGAAAAGGAATTCGCCCAAGCGGTAAGGCCCGTCAACTCCAGCCGAGTCGGCAGGCTGCAAAATGAAAGCGCTCGCGCCATCGCCGAACAATCCGCCGAATTCTCCTTTTACCTGGCCCGGTTTGAGGATGCGGCTGTGCACATCGCCGCTGGCCACGAGGACACACCGCGCGCTTCCAGCAGCAAGCAAAGATTTGGCGATGAACAAGCTATTCAGTAGTCCCACGCACGCGCCGCCGACATCCAACACTTTGCAGGATTCATCTGCGAGCAGCCGCGCGTGCAGCGCGGCACCGAGTGAAGGGTAACCGGCGAAAGTCTCGCTGGTCGCAATCAGGCAGTCTACGTCGCCGATGTCCGAACCGGATTTCACTAGCGCAGCTTTACAGGATTTCAGACAGAGCGAGATTTCGTTTTCGTCGTCCGCGACGCGTGCAAGCGTTTTGATCCCCGCACTCGTCATGATTTTTCCTTTGGGGAGACCAAACTCCTTCTCGACGTCCGACGGGTCCACGATTCGCGAGCCAACAGCAAAGGCCCAACCTACAATGCCGGCAGTGTTTCCTTCTCCCGCAGCGGCACGCGCCGCGGACGGTGCGGCGGTCGCTTCTGGCCCCGCAACCGATGAGAGCAGAACCGCCAACATGTTGCTCACTGACCGCGTTCCCTCAGACATCCGGTCGCCAAAATCGCTACAGCCGCTCGCAACTTCAATACTTTGAACTACGCTCACCCAGGCCATGGAATCGAGAACACCCCCGCCATCGTCGTCGTTGAGAATCTCGTCCGGACTCGGAAATGGAACTTCCGGCGGCAATTCCCGGCGCACACATTGCTCCACAATTTCGCGAAGCCTGTGCTCATCGAGTGGCAAGCGGCTTATCATCTGCTCGGCCCAATCCCCTCACACAAAATTCGCATCACTGAATTCTTCGAACCAAGACTTCCGGGGAAACGGAAAGAGCGTGTCCACCATTAACCAGCAGGCGCCGCGCTCAGGTCGCGCAAGACCGATGCGCAGAAAATGGCTCTTGCCGTCCAATGCATCGCGTTGAAGGCGCTGTGCAAAGTATCGATTCAAGCGTTGCGCAAGGTTTGCGCCCTTCATCTCGGCCATGATTGCCTCCGCGAAAGCGCGCCAACTTCGGTCCACAACAGGCAGATCGGGCAGCGATTCACCGGACGGAAGCGCGACGGCGGCGCGTAACTTACCTGCATCCCACTTCAGCCGAACGTTGTTCGGCTCTGCACCACACACTGATCGTTGCGCCTGCTTGCCGATCACGAAAGCACCGTGACGCTTGATGCGCACTCCGCAACCAAACAATTCGCGCAAGGATTGTCCAATTTCTGACTTACGGAGGCAGTTGAGGAGTTCTATTTCGCTCAGCTCCCCGACCTTCGTTGGGACCCCAAACGACTGGCGATCCTCGACGTGAGGTCGTGTCACGGGGACATCAGAAAGCTCTAATTGCAACTTGTCCCCGCGCTTGTATGGGAAAGGATCCCGCCAAGCAAATCCATAGTGAGGGAAAGGACGAATGGATCGGAATCCGCGGCCGTCCATGTAGATTCCGATCACGCAATAGCCCGGATCCATCCGGGTAATTTCACTGAGGATCAGTTCCGTCATCGCCACGGGACCGCTTCCTCCTCTTCTTCTTGGGTGGAGCCGATTTCGCAGAGACGAAGTGTCTGATTTCTACGGCGTGGCCCTGGGACTGCCAATGGCGCGAAAGCAAATCGGCGACAAGGCGCCGGTGACATTTTTCTGGGCCCGGCTCGGAGCAAAGCAAAGCAACAACGCCTTCGAAGCCGGCCGGATCGATGGTCTCAGGAATGCCGCGCTCGCGCATGAGCGCCAGGAAAGCGGGCTCATAAACAGACCACTCTTTTCCTTTGTTGTATGCCTTGCGAATTTCGGGGCTGGGGGCGAGCAGCGGCTGGTGGGAGTAGCCAATTCCGCCCATGGTCTTCAGAAAAAACTCGATGTCCGGATACTTCGCGTAGCCGGAAAGCTGCCCGACGCGATTTTCGCGGATGTCGATTACCTTCTGAACGCCGGCTTCGCGCAGCAGGCGGAAAAATTCTTCCGCGCTCTTGCCCGCAAAACCGATGGTACAGAGCGTAATCTTCATCCGGCCGCTACCAAACATCCACGGTCTGGGGATCCACGCGGAAGGCGCATTTTTGCGCCTGTGCCGCGTAAGCGTCGTCCAACGCCGCGGCGCGGCCCACGGGAAAGAGCGCGCCACTGGTCACGTCGCCAAAATGATGAGCGTCCAGAAGCCGGTCCTCTGCTTCTCGCTGCGTTTCGAGAACGCCGCCCTTGCGGATGTGCTGCGGCGCAACTTCTCGCGCCGCCAATTCCGGACACACCATGAGAAAGCGGTGGCAACTTAGCGGGTCTTCCTCGGCACACAAGAGCGCGAGAGTGCTTTGCTGCATTTCAGCCAGCACACGATCGACTCCGCGCTGAAAATCGTGCGCACGGCGACGCACTGCATAGTTCACCACGCCATTCGAGCCGTATGCTTTCGGATCCTCCGGACGCCCTCCCAACTCTTCGCCGAGAAACAGATAGGCGTAACCGGCCTCGCGCAGCGCGCTTTCAAATTCCGGCTGGCTGAATTGGGGAAAGCGGGAGCTATGCGGGCGGCTGCGCACGTCGGCCAGCAATGTAATCTCAAAGCAGCGCAGCGTTTGAAGAAACGTGGGCCATTCCAGATTCGAATGACCGATGGTGAATAGAGGACGGTTTTGCGGCGTGCTGCTCATTGTTGTCGCGATGCGCTGGCGCTAATTCTGCTATAAACCAGATTGCTCTTCAAGTAACAGCGCGCCAGAGTGCTGCGGGGCTCAGCTCATTGCAAGAATTTCGAGTTCGGAGACTTCGCTATCCAGTTCGTCCACCAGGCGCGACATCTCGGGCGTGGCGGGGCCCGCGCGGAAAGCGTCCACCAGCGCGCGGTAATACCAGAGCGAGCCGTCGCGGCCGCCGTGGAAGCGCCGCCAGACTTGTTCACCGATCATGCGATAGTCGGAGAGAATTTCGCGGACGTTGTAAAGCTTGTCCGAAGCGGAGACGAGCTGCACATCGGCGGGCGCTGTGCGCACATGGGCAATGTAGTTTTCCTTGCGCGCGCGCCACGGAGGCTTGGGCGTCTGGTCGCTATCGGTGCAGCCCTCGACGATGCGCGCGACGCGCTCGCCAAACTGCGCACGGATTTTCTCGAGCGTGGGCGCACCGCCGGAGTCCTCCACCGCGTCGTGGAGCAGGGCGGCGATGGCCTGGTCTTCGTCGCCGCCGTGCGTGAGCACGATGGCCGTGACACCCATCAAGTGCGCGATGTACGGCCGCGTGGTGCCCTTGCGTCCCTGCGTGCCGTGCAACGCGTGCGCAAGCAGGAACGCGTCGTCAAAACGTTTGGTGAGATACGGCGATTCTCTGCGCGGAGTCATCTGCGGACTTTCGTTCCCTGGCCGGGTCACTGCGTAGTCGACCCGGCGATACAGCAGACTGCCGAGCTTCTTGCTAGCGGCGGCTGCGCAGCTTGGAGAGCAGTCGCAGCATTTCGAGGTAGAGCCAGATCAGCGTGACCATCAAGCCGAACGCCGCGTACCACTCCATGTACTTGGGCGCGCCGTGCGCGGCCCCCTGCTCAATGAAATCGAAATCCAGCACCAGGTTCAGCGAGGCGATCACCACCACGAACAAGCTGAAGCCGATCCCAATCATTCCGCTTTCGTGGATGTACGGGATGCCCGCGCCGAAAAAGCTCATCACAAAACCGGCCAGGTAAATCAGCGCGATGCCGCCGGTCGCGGCAAACACGCCGAGCTTGAAATTCTCCGTGGCCCGGATGATTCGCGCGCGGTAGGCAAACAGCAACGCGCAGGTAACGCCCAGCGTCAGCAGCACTGCCTGGATGACAATTCCGTGGAACGCTTTTTCGTAAAACGCCGAAATGCCTCCCAGCACCATGCCTTCAAGCAGACCGTAAAGTGGCGCTGTCACAGGCGACCAGTCTTTCTTGAAAATGGTCACCAGCGCAACGATGAGCCCGCCAATCGCGCCGATGAGCAGGTAGGGCATGACCTCCGCGGGGTTTTCCGCGCGATTGAAAACGCGCCAGGTCCATCCGGCAGTGAGGACCACGCAAAGCAGCAGAATGCCGGTCTTGTTCACCGTGCCGTCCAGAGTCATCGTTTCGTGGAAGCCCGGAGCCTGCGCCACGTTTTCAAACGTCTTGGCATTCAGCGCGGGATTTGCAGTCCTCATCAACGCCATTGAGATCTCCTTTCACTTGCTGAAGCTCGCGCCTTTCCCAAGAATGCGAGAGCCAAAATCCAACGAAACGTATCCTACACCCGCGCGTCGGCGATATGGAAAGGGGATAGCATCGGGGTCAGCGCTTTTTTGTGGAGCGTTTGCGCGGGCGCTTGCGCGCGCGCGAAACGCGTTGCTTTGCCGGCGGCGTGACGCGCTCGTAGGCGCGGCCGAACCAGCGCACGGCCTCTTCCAGCATTTTGCGCGAATCGAGCGGAATCTCCACCCAGCCGGCAAAATCCAGGCGGCTCTGCTTCAGCCAGGGCACCTTCATGGCACGCGCGGCGGCGTCGGAACGCAAGCGCACCCAGACAAACGTGGACTCGTCGGGACTGTTGACCCATTCGGGCTTTTTCCTGGGCAAATTGCGGTTGACATAGGCGCCGAGAAATTGCTTTTTGTGGAAAAACGCGAGACACCCCATCATCGGCCGCGCTTTCACCTCCGGCCAGGCGAGGAGTTCCGCGCGCAAGGCTTCGCCGAGTTCGTCATCGAGGGGCCGCAGGGTCCAGTCGGTCTCGCGCATGACGAATATTGTGCCAGAAGTTGCGGCGGACGTGGTGGCGGAACGAGGAAGTCAGAAACGGAACGCAAATGAACGCGGATAAACGCGAATGAAGTAATGAAGGCGAGCCGAATCTCTTCTTGGAAGAGCACGAATTTGGTAGCGCTAGCGGGAATCGAACCCGCATTTCGGCCTTGAAAGGGCCGCGTGCTAACCGTTGCACCATAGCGCCACCGGGGATGTCCAACAACGATTCGAACTAGTTTAAGAGGATTTGCGGGAATTGACAAGCGCAGGGGCTGAAACAAGAAAATAGAAAATAGCAGAAACAGGCTCGCGAAGGGTGCGCTACCCCTGATTGGCGGGCCAATTTTCTCTTTTCCATTTTCTATTTTCGATTCTAGTGTTTGATTTCATCGCCCCAGACGGACTTGAGGAACCCGGCGCGGCCGGAGCCGACCTTGAAGCGAGTGTATTCGCCCGGATTTTTCAGGTAGTACTTCTGGTGATATTCCTCCGCCGGCCAGAACCTGGATGCGGGAAGAATTTCGGTGACGATGGGCTTCTTGAATTTGCCGGATTTCGCCAGACGCACCTTCGATTGCTCCGCCAGCCGCCGCTGCTCCTCGTTTTGATAGAAAACCGCGGCACGGTACTGCGGACCGATGTCGGCGAACTGGCCATCGGCCTGCGTGGGATCGAAGCTCCTCCAAAAAATGTCGAGCAACTGGTCGTAGGAGATTTGCGCGGAGTCGTAGGTGACCTGCACAGCTTCGCGGTGACTGGTCTCGCGATTGGAAACCTGCGAGTAGGTGGGATTCTTTTCTTTCCCACCGGTGTAGCCGACGACGGTGGAGACCACGCCCTTGGCGTAATCAAACGGCGGCTGCATGCACCAGAAGCAGCCCCCTGCAAAAGTGGCGATTTCAAGTTTTTGCTTCGCGGGAGGGGCGGGCTTCTTTGCGGCGTACTGCGCGGAAGAAGGCATGGCGCTGGCGAGCGCGAGCAGAGCAATGAACAGCACAGACTTTTTCATGGGTGGCGTTTCCTTTGCGCTTGGGTTACGGAACTAATAGATGCAGAAAAACGGGATAACGGTTCGAAAAAGTACGGCAAGTGCGCGGGTGTAAAGCCCGCGCTACCCCTGGCGATCCTGGTATTCCTCGTGCCAGGCCATTTGGATGGCTTCGAGCTTGCCCTCGTTGGACATTTTGGGATCGCCGGTGAAGCCGGCGAGCTCGGTCACCCATTTGTGCAAATCGGTGAAGCGCACCGTGAGCGGATCGAGGTCCGGAAATTTCTCAAAAAGTTGGATGCCGATTTCCTCGGCGTTGTCCCAGTCAAAGGTGGCGGGCATACTCGCTCCTAAATCAGTGATCCGCTTCTTTGGCGAAGTTGCGATTCCATTCGGGAATTTCGACGATGACGTCCTTCGAGCCGTCGGGGACGCACTGGCAGCCGAGGCGCGACTTCGCGGTAACGCCGGCGGCCTCGTCGAGCTGGTCGAACTCCGCGTCGGTGGCTTCGTTGCACGACTCGCTGCCCTCATGCACGATGACGTGGCACGTGGAGCAGGCGCAGACGCCGCCGCAAGCGTGGTCCAGGCCCATGTGATAGCCCATGGCGATGTCGAGAATGCTGCCGGGCAGGCCGTCGTGGCCGTAGGGAACTTTCGCCGGGTCCACTTCCACTTCGGTGGTCTTGCCGTCGCGGATGAAAGTCATCTTGAATTTCTTCGTTGCCGGCGTGAACTTCACTTCTTCGATGTAAGGATTCTTGCCGCCCATATCACACCTCTTCCAATCGTTTGCCTTCGACGGCGACGTGCAGCACGCGGTTCATCATCAACTCGGCGAGATGCATGGTGGCCTGGTTGAGCGCGTCCACGCGCGCGCGAATGAGTTTGTAATCGCCGCCCATCGCCGCCGCGCGAAGCAGCGAGATGGCCGCGTCAATGTTGCGCCGCTCGTCGGCGGCGAGCTCCGCGGCGACGTCGTCGGCGAGCGCCTTCGAGGTGGCGAGCAAAATGCTCTCCGCCTCGGTGCGCGCTTCGATGAGTTGCCGCTCGGAAAAATCCTGCTCGGCGAACTCGATAGAGTCTTCCAGCATTTTTTCGACTTCCGCGTCGTTCAAGCCGTAACTGGGCTGGACTTCGACCGAGCGCGCCTCGGCGGTGTGCAGGTCGCGCGCATGGACTTGCAAAATGCCGTTGGCGTCAATCAGGAATTTCACTTCGACGCGCGCGTGGCCCGCCGGCGCGGGCGGGATCTTCAACTGAAAGCGCGCGAGCGAGCGGCAGTCCTTGGCCAGCTCGCGCTCGCCCTGGAGCACGTGAATGTCAATGCCGGTCTGATTGTCCACGCCGGTGGTGTAGAGCTCCTGTGCGCTGGCGGGGATGGTGGAGTTGCGCGGAATAATTTTGGCGATGACGCCGCCCATCGTCTCGATGCCCAGCGAGAGCGGCGTGACGTCGAGCAGCAGCATATTTTTTACGCCGCTCTCGAGGATGTCCGCCTGCACCGCGGCGCCCAGCGCGACGACTTCGTCGGGGTTCAACTCGAAGTGCGGTTTGCGGCCGAAAAAATCCTCGACGCGGCGGCGCACTAGCGGAATGCGCGTGGAGCCGCCGACGAGTACCACTTCCTCGATCTGCGCGGGCTGGAGATGCGCGTCGGCAAGCGCCAGCTTTACGGGGCCGATGGTGCGCTCGATGATCGGCGCAATGGCACGCTCGAATTCCTCGCGGGTGATTTCGCGCTTGTACCAGCCGCCGTCGGGCGCGGGAAATTTCACAAACGTCTTGTCCACAACGGAAAGCTCGTGCTTGGCGGCGATGACCGCTTCGCGCAGCACCTGGGCGTCTTCGCCGGTGCGCGAGAAACCGTTCAGGCCGCGCTTGCGGATTTCTTCCCATTCGGTGGCGCGCAGGGCGTTGTCAATGTCGTCGCCGCCGAGATGCGTGTCGCCGTTGGTGGAAAGCACCTGATAAATGTCACCTTGGCCGGTGGAGACGAGCTTGAGAATGGAAATGTCGAACGTGCCGCCGCCGAAATCGTACACCGCGACGAGCCCGCGCTGTTTTTCGTGCAAACCGTAGGCCAGCGCAGCAGCGGTGGGCTCGTTCACCAGGCGCAGAACTTCGAGGCCGGCAAGGCGGCCGGCGTCCTTGGTTGCCTGGCGCTGTGCGTCGTTGAAATACGCGGGCACGGTGATGACGGCGCCGTCCACCGGCTCCTTGAAGAAATCCTCCGCCCAGCTTTTCAACTCGCGAAGAATGAACGCGGAAATTTCCGGCGGAGTGAACACGCGGTCGCCCAGGCGCACGCGGATGACGTGCTGGCTATCGGGGTCTATGTGGAACGGAAACAACTTCAATTCTTCCTGGACGTCGGCGACGCCGCGGCCCATCAGGCGCTTCGCGGAATAAATCGTGCGGTCGGACTGCGTCAGCAAACGGCGGCGCGCGGGCTCGCCGACCACGACGCTGCCGTCGGCGTCCACGCTGACCACGGAAGGGCACAGCGGCGTGCCGTACGGCCCGGGGATGACGCGCGGGCGGCCGTCCTCCATGTAGGCCACCAGGCTGTAGGTGGTGCCGAGATCGATGCCGACGGTCCTTCCCATCAGGCCTCCGCCAGTTCTTTTTGCACATTCGCGACGAGGTTGCGAATGTAGCTGCGGCGATTGAGCACGTCGTTCATGCGCGCCATCAGTGTTTTCTTCTTCGCATCTTCGGCGCCGGCGTCGAGGGCCGTGTCCCATTCATGGGCGATGCGTTTCAATTCCTCGTCCACTTCGCGCAGCTTCGTTTCAAACTTTTTCTCTTCCACTTCGAGCCGCTGTTTCAGGGCGGCCAATTCCGCGCCATCTCGACTCGAAGCGCGCAGCAGGCGCAGTTCGTCGAGCGATTCGTTCAGCTCAAACACTTCTTCGAGCAATTCCGGCGGGGCCTGCTGCTTGGCGGCGCCTTCCTTGCGCATGCCGGCATGCGCAAGAAGATATTCGACGCGGGAGACAGGGTCGCGCAGCGCGCGGTACGCATCGTTCAATTGCGAGGAGCGCTCAAGCGAAAGCTCGCGCTCGTACTCGTTGGCGCGGACAAAATTATCTGGATGCAGCTTCCAGCTCAATTCGTGGAAGAGCTTTTCCAGCTCCGCGCAGTCCATCCAGAGTTTTTGCGGCAGGCCGAAGAAAGCAAAATAGTCGGTGCCGCGGGCCAGGGGCTGAATCTTGCCGCAGGCGGCGCAGAAATGCCCGCCGGAGTGCGCAGCGTGGCAGCTCCAGCAAACTACTTCCGATTTGACTTTGGTCTCCATCTTCAAAATTTGTGATTGAGTGAATGGCGAATGGTGATTGAGGACTTTCCTGCCGCGGCGTCTCCGCAATCACTGAATCGCTCAATCACACAGTAGCTCAATGTCAGGCGGTGAAAGAGCTGCCGCAGCCGCAGGAGCGCGTGGCCTGGGGATTCTGAAACACGAATCCCTGGTGCATCAGGCTTTCCTGGTAGTCGAGGGTCGTGTTGCTCAGATAGAGAAAGCTCTTGGGGTCCACGAAAATGCGCGCGCCGTTTTCCTCGAAGACCTTGTCGCGGTCGCGGGCCTGCGTCTCCAGGCGCATGGCATAGGAAAGACCGGAGCATCCGCCTCCCTGCACGCCGACGCGCAGACCTCCGGACTCGCCAGGCACGCCTTCCTTGACCAAAAGCTTGCGGATGTGCTCCGCAGCCTTCTCTGTAATGTGAATCATCATTACCTTGCGCGGGCGCCGGCTGCGGCGGCCGGGACCCACCCCTTTCCCGGGCGGTCGAGCGCTTACTGCTGCGCGGCGGCAGCGGGCTGCGCGGCCGCGTCGCTGGCCTGCTTCTTCTTCCAATCGTTGAGGGCGGCCTTGATGGCGTCCTCGGCCAGCACCGAACAGTGGATCTTCACCGGCGGGAGGCTGAGCTCCTTGACGATTTCGGTGTTCTTGATCGCCAGGGCTTCCTCCACGGTCTTGCCCTTCACCCATTCGGTGGCCAGCGAGGAGCTGGCAATGGCCGAGCCGCAGCCGAAGGTCTTGAACTTGGCTTCCTCGATGACCTGGGTCTGCGGATTGACCTTCATCTGCAGCTTCATGACGTCGCCGCACTCCGGGGCGCCGACCAGGCCGGTGCCCACGTTGGGATCGTTCTTGTCGAGCGAGCCGACGTTCCGCGGATTGTTGTAGTGGTCTACGACTTTGTCTGAATAAGCCATGTTGCGTTTGCTCCTCTTCGTTCAGATCTCGTTCCAAATTCTGGCCCGAACCGTTTAGTGCTCTGCTCCGGCGCTTGCGCTCCACTGCATCTTGCTGATGTCCACGCCTTCCTTGGCCATCTCGTAAAGCGGAGACAACTCGCGGAGGCGCACGACCGTCTCGATCACGCGGTCGGCGACGTAGTCCACTTCCTCCTGCGTGGTGAAGCGGCCGAGGCCGAAGCGGATGGAGGTGTGCGCGAGGTCTTCGCCGACGCCCAGCGCCTTCAGCACGTAACTGGGCTCGAGCGTGGCCGAGGTGCAGGCCGAGCCGCTGGAGACGGCAACGTCGTTGATGCCCATGAGCAGCGATTCGCCTTCCACGTAGGCGAAGCTGATGTTCAGGTTGTGCGGCAAGCGCTCGGAGAGCGAACCGTTGACGAAGATTTCGTCGAGCTTGCCGAAGAAGTTGGCTTTCAAGCGGTCACGCAGGCGGCTCAGGCGTGCGGATTCCTCGGCCATTTCGTTTTGACAAAGCTCGCAGGCCTTGCCGAAGCCGACGATGCCGGTGACATTGAGCGTGCCGGAGCGCATGCCGCGTTCGTGGCCGCCGCCGTCTATGATGGCAGCAAGCTGCACGCGCGGATTGCGCCGGCGGACGTACAGCGCGCCGACGCCCTTGGGGCCGTAGAGCTTGTGCGCGGAGATGGAGAGCAGGTCGATATTGTCCTTCTGCACGTCCACGGGAATCTTGCCCACGGCCTGCACGCCGTCCACGTGGAAGAAGATGCCCTTTTCCTTGGCGATCTTGCCGATTTCCGCGATGGGCTGCACCACGCCGATTTCGTTGTTGGCGTACATGATGGAAATGAGAATCGTCTTCGGCGTGATGGCGCGGCGGAGGTCGTCGAGGTTGATGCGGCCGTCTTTTTCGACGGGCAGATAAGTGACCTCGCAGCCGGCCTTCTCCAGGCGCTTGCAGGTGTCCAGCACGGCCTTGTGCTCGGTCACCTGCGTGATGATGTGGTTGCCCTTCTCGCGGTACATTTCCGCAACGCCCTTGATGGCCAGGTTGTTGGACTCGGTTGCGCCGCTGGTGAAAATAATCTCCTTGGGCGACGCGCCAACCAGGCTGGCAATCTGCGCGCGGGCGTTTTCAACGCCTTCCTCGGCGGTCCAACCGAACGAGTGGTTGCGGCTGGCGGCGTTGCCAAAGTTTTGCGTGAAGTACGGAAGCATCGCCTCGAGCACGCGCGGGTCAACCGGCGTGGTGGCGTGATAGTCCATGTAAATCGGAAGCTTGACGGCCATTCGCTTCTCCTAGACTCGCAATTCGACGACGGAAGAGCTGCGCGGCTCTTCGGCCATCTGGGAAATCGTTACCGTGCTGAGCACCTGCAGAATGCTGTCATTCACCTTGCGCAGCGGCTCGCGTACCGTGCACTTCGCGGTCTGCTCGCAGTCGCCGCGGCTGGTGGTGCAGGACGTGATGAACAGCGGCCCCTCGATGGCGCTGATCGCTTCCAGCGCGGAAATCTCTGAAGGGTTCTTCGCCAGCGTGTAGCCGCCGCTGGAGCCGTGCCGCGCGGCGACCAATCCGTGCCGCGCCAGCTTTTGCAGCACCTTGGCTAGCAGCGGCGCGGAGATGCAGTAGGTTTCCGCGATATCAGACGCGCTGAATGAACCTTTGCCGTAATGCGTAGCCAAGTGCCGCAGTGCAATGAGACCGTAATCCGCCTTCTTTGAGAGCTTCAGCATATTCAATGCGACCATTTCAGTCGCATATAGATATTACGGCCGCCGACAGTCCATGTCAAGTGCTTAAATCTGCGGCAAGTCCAATCAATAGAGTACATTAAAACACGACCATTCTAGTCCAATTGGTCAATTCGCAGGCAGCGAAGCGGCATTCCGCCTGGGCGAACGGGGCTGCCCAGCAGGCGAATGGATGGGCGACGATGCCCTGCTCCTTTAGGAGCTCGCGCCGTATTTAGCCGCAACAGCTTCGTAAGCACATGCGCTGCGCTTTCACGGAGTGCAGAGACGATTCTCTCGCATCGCTGCGCGACCCGTGCAAATCATTTTTCACGGCGGGCGCCGCGCGCTCTGAGTTAGAATGGCCGCGCGGAGGAGCACAGCCAAGATGAAGCAAGTGCTGGTCATCTATCCGGGCTCGTTCGACCCCGTCACCAACGGCCACCTCGATCTGATCGAGCGCGGCGCGAAGCTGTTTGACCGCCTGGTGGTGGCCGTGCTGCAGAACCTGGAAAAAGATCCCTTGTTCACGGTGCCGGAGCGCGTGGAGATGCTGCGCGAAGTGACGAAGCCTTGGAGCAACGTCGAGGTGGACGTCTTCGACGGCCTGCTGGTGGAATACGCGCGGCGGCGCAAAGCGCAGGCGCTGCTGCGCGGCATCCGCGCCATTTCCGACTACGAGTACGAACTGCAGATGGCCATGATGAACCGCAAAATGGAGCCGGACATCGAGACGGTGTTCATGATGCCGTCGGTGAAGTACAGCTACCTCAGCTCGCGGCTGGTGCGGGAAGTTGCGCGGCTGCACGGGCCGCTGAAGGACCTGGTGCCGCCGATGGTGGAAGAACGAATTCGCGCCAAAGTAACCTAGGAGCCCCGCCTTGCAACTCGCCGAGCGCATCAACGCCATCACCGTTTCGCCCACTCTCGCCGTAATGGCGGAGGCGGAGCGCTACAAAGCGCGGGGCATCGACGTGGTGGACTTCGGCCCCGGCGAGCCCGACTTCCCTACCCCGGACCACATCAAGCGCGCGGCCATCGCTGCCATCGAACAAAACTTCACCAAGTACACGCCTGCGGCGGGCATCGCGCCACTGCGCAAAGCAATCTGCGAATGGCACGCGGCGCAGTTCGGCTCCTCGTATGCGCCGAATGAGTGCATCGTCAGCGTGGGCGGCAAGCACGCGATTTTCAACGCCATCAACGTGCTCATTAATCCGGGCGACGAAGTGCTTATTCCGGTGCCCTACTGGGTGAGTTTTCCGGACATCGTGAAATACGCCGGCGGGCGGCCGGAGTACATTCAGACGGAGGCGAAGGATGGCTTCCGGCTGCGCGCCGAACAAGTGGACAGCGCCATCGGTCCGCGGACGCGCATCCTCATCCTGAACTCACCGTGCAACCCGACCGGTGCGGTGGTGCCGCCGGACGAATTCCTCCGCATCTTCGAAGTGTGCAAGCGCCGTGGCGTGTGGCTGCTCTCCGACGAGTGCTATTCGCACTTTGTGTATGGCGAGGCGAAGCCGTTTTCGATTAGCGGCGTGCCGGAATCGAAGCCGCACCTCATCACCATCGGGTCGTGCTCGAAAACGTTTGCCATGACCGGATGGCGCATGGGCTACGCGCTCGCGCCGGCGCCGCTTACCGAAGCCATGGTGAAACTGCAAAGCCAGTCCACGTCGAACCCCACCTCGATTGCGCAGCACGCGGCGGTGGCCGCGATGACCGGGCCGATGGAGTCGGTGGGTACGATGCTGGCTGAGTACGCGCGGCGCCGCGAGCGAATCATCGCCGGGCTGCGCGCCATTCGCGGCATCACTTGCGGCGAGCCGCAGGGCGCGTTCTACGTGTTTCCGAACTTCGACGCGCTGCTCGGCGACGGCATCCAGAGCACGGCGGACCTGGCCAAACAGCTTCTCGAGCGCGAGCACCTTGCCGTGGTGCCGGGCGAGGCCTTCGGCGCGCCGGGCTACTTGCGGTTTTCGTACGCCACGTCGATGGAACGCATCGAGGAAGGCCTGAAGCGGCTCGGGCGATTCTTCCAGTCCGCGAGCGCGGCCCCGTGAAGCCCTTTGCGGCACGCATCGAGCCTCAATTCGTGCCGCGCATCTGGGGCGCACGCACGCTCGCGCCGCTATTCCCCGAAAAAAAGAATCTGGCGGAACCCATCGGCGAAGTTTGGCTGACAGGAAATGACTGCCGCTTCGCTTCAGGCCCGTGGGCTGGGCGCACGCTCGGCGAAGCGTGGCGCGAAATGCCGCCGGAATGGGCCGGCTCGCGGCTTGATACGAAGAATCCTTTTCCGCTGCTCGTGAAATTTCTTTTCCCGGAAGAAATTCTCTCCGTGCAAGTGCATCCCGACGACGCGTATGCGCGCCAACACGAAGCGGCGCAGGGCGGCACCGGCAAAACGGAGATGTGGTATGCGATCGAGGCTTGCGAGGGCGCGGAAGTGCTCGTCGGGTTGAAGGCCGGAACCACGGCGGAGATCTTTCGCAAGGCAATTGCCGAGGGCACGGCGGAAAACTGCTTGCGGCGGATTCCCATGTTCGCGGGCGAGGCCGTGTATGTCCCCGCAGGCACCATGCACACCATCGGCCCTGGCCTGGTGCTGTGCGAGATTCAGAAAAACTCGGACATCACCTATCGCGTGTACGATTACAATCGCAAGGACGCCGCAGGCAAGGCCCGGCCGTTGCACGTTGAAAAGGCACTGGCGGTGGCGAACTTTGGCGAGCAAGTGGGCGGCAAACTTGCGCCGTGCTCGGTGGGGCGCAGCACGCTGACGGAGACGTTTCTCGCTGCGTGCCGCTACTTCGCCACGGAGCGCTGGGACTTTTCCGCGCGGGTCGGCGCGGTGACGTCGCGCGAACGCTTTGAGCTGTTAATCATTCTCGAGGGCAACGGCGAGATCGAGTGCGGTCACGAGCGGTTGGAGTACGCCGCGGCGCAAGTGTGGATGATGCCAGCTGCGCTGGGCGCTTTTCAGCTCACGCCGCGCGGGCACACGTCGTTGCTGCGCACGTATGTGCCGGACATCATGCAGGACTTCGTGGCGCGGCTGCAGGAGCAACGAGTGGCCGAAGAGCAGTGGTCGCGGATCGTGTTTCCATGAGCAAGCCGGAAAAATTGCAGGCGCACGCCATCATCCTCGCCGGAGGACGCGGCACGCGCTTCTGGCCGCGCAGCCGCACGCGCACGCCCAAGCAATTGCTGAATATTGTCGGCACGAAAACCATGCTGGCGCAGACCGTGGAGCGCTTGCGGCCGCTTTTCCCCACTTCGCGTCTGTGGGTGGTAACAAACACGGAGCAGGCCGCTGCGGTGCGCAAGCAAATTCCGCAGATTGCATCATCGCGCGTGCTGGCTGAGCCTGTCGGCCGCAACACGGCCGCAGCGATTGGTCTCGCTGCCGTGCACCTGGCGCAGCAGTCGAACGACGCGCTGATGGCCGTGCTGCCCGCGGACCACTTCATCGCTCATGCTGATCTGTATCGCAAGATTGTTGCTGCGGCGCTGGAGGTGGCCGGCCAGGGACGCTATCTCGTCGCGCTGGGCATTCCGTCGGCGGGCCCCGAAACCGGATACGGTTACATTGAATGCGCGGACGCGGTGCCGGACGTGCTCGGCTCGCCGGTGTTTCGCGTGCGGCGCTTCACGGAAAAGCCGGAGCAGGACACAGCGAAGGAATACGTCGCCTCGGGGCACTACTTTTGGAATGCGGGAATGTTTTTCTGGCGCGTCTCGACATTCCTCGAGCGGCTGAAGAAATATCTGCCCGCCACGCACGACGCGCTGATGCGCTTGGCGGACACCATCGGCACGCGGCGCTACGCGGCCACGCTGAAACGGATCTATCCGAAGCTCGAAAACATTTCCGTGGACTACGCCGTGATGGAGCGTGCGACGCAGCCGGGCGAGCCGCAAAGCGTTTTTGTGCTGCCCGCGGAAGTCGGCTGGAGCGACATCGGCTCGTGGGCGGCGGTGTACGAACTGCAGGCGAAAGCCGCCGGCGAAAACGTCTCCGCCGGGGCGCACCTTGCGCTGGGCTCCGCCGGAAATCTGGTGTGGAGTCCGGAAAAATTCGTGGCCACCGTCGGCGTGAGTGATTTGATCATTGTGGAAACTCCCGACGCGCTGCTCATCTGCCCGCGCAACCGCGCGCAGGACGTCGGCAAAATTGTGAAGTGGCTGGAGGAAAAAAAGCTCAAGCAACTTTTGTAATCCGCATTTCCTCTACCTCCTTTACTTCCTCTCCCTCCACTCCTTCCTTTATACTTCCCTGCGTATGTCGCAGATTGTGTTCGGCACCGACGGCTGGCGCGGCGTAATCGCCGAGGACTACACGGACGAGAACGTCCGCAGGGTGACGCAGGCCATTGCGCGCTACGTGGTGCGCTGCGAAAAAGCGCAGAACGGTGTGCTGGTGGGCTACGACACACGCTACGGCTCGGAGCGCTTTGCGCGCATCGCTGCGGAAACCATCGCCTCGACCGGCACGCCGGTGTGGTTGGCGGATTCGTTTTGTCCTACGCCGGCGATTTCGCTTCTGGTGCGGATGCGCGGCGCGGCCGGCGGCGTGGTGATTACCGCGAGCCACAATCCGTACAAATGGAACGGCGTGAAATACAAGGCCAGCTACGGAAGCTCGGCCTCGCCGGCAATCGTCGCGCAGATTGAAAAGGAGCTTGCGCGCGTGCTGGCTGATGGCGTTCCCACGCTCCCGCCGCGCAAGGATTTGATTCACTCGCTCGACGTGCGCGCGCCGTATCTCGAGGCGCTGGAAAAGTTGGTGGATTGGGATCGCTTGCGCGGCGCGAAATTCCGTTTTTGTGTGGACCCCATGCACGGCGCGGCGCAAGGCCTGCTGCGCGAAATCCTTACCAAGCACGGCGTGGCGTGCGATGAAATCCGCGGCACGCGCGACCCGCTCTTCGGCGGTGTGAATCCGGAGCCCATCGAGCCGCACGTCGAAGAGCTGCGGCAGGCCGTGGTGAAGGGCGGCTACGACGGCGGCTTCTGCGCCGATGGCGACGGCGACCGCATTGGCGCCATGGACCGCGACGGTACCTTCGTCACGCCGCACCAGATTTTTTCCATCCTGCTTTGGCACCTGGTCGGCACGCGCAAGATTCCCGGCGACGTGGCGAAAACATTTACGGCGACAAAGATGGTGGACAAAATCGCCGTGAAGTACGGACGGAAACTTTACGAAACGCCTGTCGGCTTCAAGTACATTTGCGAGCTGATGCTGGAGCGAGACATCCTGCTGGGCGGCGAAGAAAGCGGCGGCATCGGCACCAAGCTGCACCTGCCGGAACGCGACGCCACGGTGACGTCGCTGCTGCTGGCGGAAGTGATGGCCTGGCACAAGAAAAACCTCGGCGAGTTGGTGCGCATGCTGCACGCGGAATTCGGCGAGCACCACTACGGCCGCGTGGACCTCACGCTGAAGCCTGGGCAAAAGGAAAAAGCCATCGAATATTTCAGCAACTCCAAATTGGCCCGTGTGCTCGACTGGCCAATTGTGCGAAAAGAAGACATGGACGGCGTCAAGGCGTACCTCGGCGAAATCGGCTGGGTGATGGTGCGCGCGTCGGGCACCGAGCCGATGCTGCGCGTCTACGCGGAAACGACGAAGCCGGAGACCACGCGGCGCGCGCTGGAAGGCGTGAGCGCGATCGTGCAGAGATTGTAGGGGCGCACCTGTGTGTGCGCCCAATCGAGGCGGACACGCAGGTCCGCCCCTACGAATGAATGTGATGGACGCTATGGAAAAAATCAATCTGGCGGAAAAGCTGAAGCAGGTGAGCGAATACTGGAGCCCGAAGATCGTGGGCGAAGTGAACGACTTCCATGTGAAGATCGTAAAGTTCCAGGGCGAATTCCTCTGGCACCACCACGAAAACGAAGACGAAATGTTTCTGGTGGTGAAAGGCACGATGCGCATGCGCTTCCGCGAGCGCGACGTGCCGGTAAACGAAGGCGAATTCATCATCGTGCCGCGCGGCATCGAGCACATGCCCGTGGCCGAGGAAGAAGTGCACGTGGTGCTGTTTGAACCGAAGTCCACGCTGAACACCGGCAACGTGCGCAACGAGCGCACGCTGCCTGAACTCGAAAGGATCTGACCCTTTGAAACGGCGCCTCTATCAACTCGATGTTTTTACGCACACGCCACTCGCTGGCAACCAGCTCGCTGTGATTACCGACGGCGACGGCCTCTCCACGAAAAAAATGCAGGCCATTGCGCGCGAGATGAATCTCTCCGAAACGGTCTTCATTCAAAAGCCGACCAGCGACCGCGCGCTGGCGCGGCTGCGCATCTTCACCACCACGCAGGAGCTGCCGCTGGCCGGGCATCCGGTGATCGGCACGTGGTTTTTGCTGGCCGAGCTGGGCGTCGTGCCGGCGCAGAACGGCGCCGTGCACGTCTTGCAGCAGACTGGCGCGGGCGTGCTGCCGGTGACCATTGAGTTCAAGGACGGCCGCCCCTCGCGCGTAACCATGACGCAAAAGGCCGCGCGATTTTTCCCGGCGCGCGTGCCCAGGAACGCGCTGATGCAATCGCTGGGGCTGAAGCTGGCCGACCTGCACGCCTCGCTGCCGCTGGAATATGTGTCCACGGGAATTTTTAATCTGATGGTGCCGCTGCGCGGGCGCAGCGTGCTCAAGAAAATTCGCATGGACGTCCATGCACTTTCCAAGCTCATTTCCGAGCACGGCACGCTGGCCTATTGCTTCGCGCTGGGCGAGCCCGGAAAAGTTTTTGCGCGTGGGATGATTCCCTGGGAATTGTACGAGGACCCGGCGACGGGTTCGGCGGGCGGCTCGCTGGGCGCGTACCTGATGCGGCACAAGAAGCTCGCCGCGGGTCAGCGGCTGGAAATTACGCAGGGCGTGGAGATGGGCCGTCCGAGCCGCATCCACGTCACCGTGCAATGCGACGCGGAAAAGCTGGTGCCGCAGGTGAGCGGGAGTGCCGTGCGGATTTTCGAAGGCACGCTCGAAGCCTGAACCAGCAGCACACGAAGTCGGAGGAGGGACACGATGCAAACGCATTCTCGATTCCGCTTCATCTTGGGAGCGCTCGTACTGCTGTTCGCTTTCTCCGGCGCGGAGATTGCGCGCGCTCATGCGCAGGCAACGCAAGCTCCCGCGGTGCAAACGCAGGTGCAGACTCCGGCGCAGCAGGCCTACGCCGAAGCGAACGAGGCCTACACCAAGCTGGAGAACGACAAAGCGCTGGCTGCGTACGAGCGCGCGATTCAACTCGAACCGAATAATCCAGACTTTCACGTGGGCCGGGCCAAAGCGCTGGCCCGGCTGGCGCGACATGCTGAGTCGGTGGAGGAATGCACTGCCGCGCTGCGCTTGAAACCCGATCACGTCATCGCGCTGCGCGACCGCGGGCACTACTACATCAATCTCGGCCGTATGAAGGACGCGATCCCCGATTTGCAGCGCGCGGAAAAATTGGACAAGAAGGACCGCGCAATTTATTACCACTTGGGTCTGGCCTACTACATCGCTCGCGATTTTCGTCGCGCGGTCCCCGCCTGGCAGGGCTGCATCGCGCTGGCCGCCAAGGATGACGACGTAATTTCCTGCAGCGCGTGGCTCTATCCGTCGATGGTGCGCGCGGGAGGCCACGAGGCGGAAGCAAAAAAAGTGCTGGAGCGCATCACCACCGAGATGAAGCCCAAGGAAAATAACGCCTACTTCGACCGCTTAATGCTGTTTAAGGGAGCGGCTGCCGAAGAAGAGGTGGCGAAGACGATGAGCGCGGGCGGCGTGGCGACGCCAACAGTCGGCTACTCCATCGGATTGTGGCATTTGCTCAACGGGCGGCACTTCCAAGCAAAAGAGTATTTCGAAAAAGCAGCAGCCGCAGAAATCAAGTATGCATTTGGTGCGGTGGCCGCTGAAGCGGAATTGCAACAGCTAAAACATCTGCCGTAGCCGCAGTCAACCACGGCCGTCCTTCGCAGGATTCAAGCTTCTGATTTCTTCTCCAGACCTTTGTGCAGTGCATCGAGCACGCCGTTGATGAACGGCGGGGCTTCGGTGGAGGAAAACGTCTTGGCGAGCTCGACGGCTTCGTCGAGGACGACTTTGAATGGCGTCTCGCCGAGGCGTAGCTCGTAAGCGGCAAGGCGGAGGATGGCGCGGTCGATGGCGGCCATGCGCTCGAGGCGCCAGTTGGCGGCGTGCTGCACAATCAGCTCGTCGAGCGACTTCAGTTCCGCGACGGCGCCTTCAAAAAGCTGGTTGGCAAAGGTGCGGGTGTTTTGCTCCGAGCGCGCGTTTTTCCAGAAGCCGGACTCGACGCGCGACGGCTCCTGCTGGGTCATCTCCCACTGAAAGAGCATTTGCAGAGCGAACTCGCGCGCCTTGCTGCGAAGAGCCATGCTACCTGCGCTTCCGGCGCGGGGCAGGCGCGGATTTCTTTTGCGGTTTCGACGCAGAGATCATCCGCGTGAGGTTGGCCATTTCCACGGCGGCAAGCCCGGCCTCAAAACCCTTGTTGCCGCCCTTGCTGCCGGCGCGCTCGATGGCCTGCTCGAGCGTGTCGCATGTCAGTACGCAAAAAATCATGGGCACGCCGGTGTCCATCTGCGCGAGCTGAATGCCGCGCGCGGATTCGGAGCAAACGTAATCGTAATGCGCCGTCTCGCCGCGCAGGACGCAGCCGATGCAGATGATCGCGTTATATTTTCCGGTTTCTGCCAACTTTTTTGCTGCGATGGCGATTTCGAACGAGCCGGGGACGCGCACAACATCAATTTGTTCGGACGTTGCCCCGGCGCGCCCCAGCGCGTCCAGCGCGCCGGCGAGTAGCCGCTCGGTGATGAACTGGTTGAAGCGGCTGACCACGATGGCGAAACGCAGGCCATCGGCTTTGAACTCACCCTGAATCGAATCAGTCTTCACCAACAACTCCCGGACGACATTTGTCCATTGATTCATTTTTTCATTGATTCAATAAGGAAATGAAACAATGAAAAAATCTGACTCACTTGCCTTTGAACTGCGCGGGGCGCTTTTCCAAAAACGCCTTGGTGCCTTCGCGCATGTCCTCGGTGGCGGCGCAAAGACCGAAGAGCGTCGCTTCGAGGAAGAGGCCCTCTTCCTGCGGCATTTCCATGCCGTGCTCGATGGCCTCCATGGCGAATTTTACGGCCAGCGGTGCGTTAGCGATGATTTTTTTCGCCAGGGCTTCCGCCGCGGGCAACAGCTCGGCGGGCTCGTAAATATGATTCACCAGTCCGATGCGCAGGGCTTCTTCGGCGTTGACCATGTCCGCGCCGAGAATCATTTCGTGCGCCATGCCCTTGCCCACGAGCCGCGGCAATCGCTGCGAGCCGCCGTAGCCGGGCATGATGCCGAGCTTGACTTCCGGCTGGCCGAGCCGCGCGGACTTGCTGGCAAGGCGAATCGAGCACGCCAGCGCTAGCTCGCAGCCGCCGCCCAGCGCGAAGCCGTTGATGGCAGCGATGGAAGGCTTGCCCATCGTTTCGAGCATGTGAATCACGCCTTGTCCGAAGAGGCCAGTTTCGCGGCCGGAGACGGGGTTGCACTGCGCAAGCTCACCGATGTCCGCGCCGGCAATGAAAGATTTTTCGCCGGCACCCGTGAGGATGAGCACGCGGACAGCGGCATCGTCGCGCGCATCGGTGAGGATGTCGCGCAGCTCTTGCATGGTCTTCTGGTTGAGCGCATTCAGCACCTTGGGGCGATTAAACGTGATGTAGGCAATCTGGTTTTTCTTTTCGTAGAGCAAATTTTCATAAGCCATCGAATGAGTGCTCCTTTGGGGCGCGAGAAGTCGTCAGTTGTCAGTCACCAGTTCGAGTTTCGAATTTCGAGTTTCGTTTTACGTTAGTTGCATGGGTTTCGGATTCTTCGGGTCTGCGTAATCGTAGAAGCCGCGGCCGGCTTTGCGGCCGTTCCACCCGGCCAGCACCATGCGCTTCAGGAGCGGCGGCGAAGCAAAGCGGCGCTCCTTGAATTCATCGAACATGACGTTGGCAATGTAGTGCGTGGTGTCGAGGCCGACGAAATCGAGCAGCGTCAGCGGGCCCATGGGGTGGCCGCAGCCGAGCTTCATGGAGTTGTCGATGTCCTCGATCGAGCCGACGCCCTCCTCGAGCGCGCGCACGGCATCGAGCAGATAGGGCACCAGCAGGCGGTTGACGATGAATCCCGTGCGGTCGCTGGTGCGCACGGGGGTTTTTCCGAGGCGCTTGCCGAATTCGACCATCTCCTCAAACACCGCCGGATCGGTGGCAATGGTGCGGATCACTTCCACCAGCTTCATCACCGGCACCGGGTTGAAGAAATGCATTCCGAGGAAGCGATCGGGTCGCGCGGTGGCCGTGGCCATTTCCGTGATGGAAATGGATGAAGTGTTGCTGGCAAAGATGGTGGACTTCGGACAGAGTTTTTCGAGCGCGCTCCAAAGCTCTTTCTTGGCGGGGAGCTGCTCGATGATGGCTTCGATGATGAGGTCGCAATCCTTGAGCGCGTCGAGACTGACTGTGCCGCTCAAGCGGTTGCGCGTGGCGCTGCGGTCGGCTTCGGTGAGCGAACCTTTTTCCACCAGCCGCGCTAAATTCTTTTCGATGGACTTGAGGCCTTTGTCCACCAGCTCCTGCGAAACTTCGCGGACTACTACGGTGCATCCGGCCTGCGCGCAGACCTGCGCGATGCCGGAGCCCATCAGCCCGCAACCAACTACTCCCACTTTCTGTATGGCCATGATGATTCCTCCGAATGAATGCGAATCGTTGCAATCGAAAAGCGGCGCTACTGCATGGACTCGACGATAACAGCGATGCCCTGCCCGCCGCCGATGCAGGCCGTGGCCAGGCCGTAACGCGCATTGCGGCGGCGCAACTCAAAGAGCAGCGTCAGCACGAGGCGCGCGCCGGTAGCGCCGAGCGGGTGGCCAAGCGCAATCGCACCGCCATTGACGTTGACCTTATCGCGATTGAGCACCAGCGCTTTTTCCACGGCGAGGTATTGCGGCGCAAAGGCTTCGTTCACTTCGATCAGGTCCATGGCCTTCATGCGCAGGGATGCGCGCTGCAAGGCAGCCTCCGAGGCGGGCACCGGGCCGATGCCCATGATGCGCGGCTCCACGCCGACGGCCGCCCAGGAAACCAGCCGGCCCATCGGCTTCCAGCCGCGCTCCTTGGCCACATTCGCATGGGTCATGACTACGGCGGCGGCGCCGTCCACGATGCCGCTGGCGTTTCCGGCGGTGATGATGCCGCCTTTTTTGAATGCCGGAGGCAGAGCCTCCAGAGTGGCCATGGTGGTTTCAGGGCGACGGTGATCGTCTTCGGTGATGAGCTGCGTCTTGCGGCCGCTTTTGACTTCGACGGGCACCGTCTCGTCGCTGCAGCGCCCCGCGCGGAAAGCTTCTTCTGCAAGCTGCTGGCTGCGCAATGCGAATTCGTCGCACTCGCGGCGGGTGATGCCGTACTCGGCCACGAGATTTTCGGCCGTGTCCGCCATGTAGCAGCCGCAGTAGGTGTCGAGCAAGGCCACGGTGAGCGAGTCCTCCAGCTTGCCTTCGCCCAGGCGGAAGCCTCCGCGCGCGCCGCGAATCACGTGCGGCGCCTGCGTCATGTTCTCCATGCCGCCGGCGAGTACCACTTTCGCTTCGTTCATCAGGATGCGGTGTGCGCCCTGAACAATCGCTTCCATGCCGGAGCCGCACAGCCGGTTGACAGTGAGAGCGGGCGTTTCCACTTTCAGCCCGGCCTTCAGTCCCACGTGGCGCGCGCCGTAGAGCGCGTCGCCGCTGGTTTGCATCGCATTGCCGAAGATGACGTGCTCGAATTCCGCCGGGTCCACGCCGGAGCGGCGAATGGCTTCGCGCGAGGCGCTGGCGCCAAGCTCGATGGCGGAGACGTCCTTGAATGCGCCCGTGTAGCGGGACATCGGCGTGCGGGCTCCGGCAAGAATGACAACATCGGTGGGAAGCATGATGGCAACTCCTAATCGTATGAATACAAATCAGAGTGAAAGAACGGCGTCGCCGCCCTTCTTGCGCGCTTCTTCGAGGCCGAATTCGGCGCGGTTAATCAAATCGGTGATGATGTCTTCGGCGTCGTAGTCCTGCCGGCTCACCGCCTCGACCACGGAAGCGCTGAGCGAAGGCTGCGACTGGTTCCAGGGCGGCTGGATATTGCCGGAAACCTTGCGAAGTTTTTCCGCCAGGACCAGCGCGTCGGCCAGTTTGGTGTCCGGCAGGATGAACGCCAGCGCCCAACTCGTGTACTTCACCGCCAGGTCGTTCTGGCGCACGGTGGCCTGCAGCGCGCGGGCCAGTTGTTCCATGTGCCGGTCGAACTGCGGCTCGCCGTGCTGCCGGAGCAGCTCCATGCCTTTGTCCATGGACAGAATGACCAGCGAGAGCGGCGTGCTCTGCGACTTGCTGCGATTGGCTTCCGAGAGCAGGCAATCCTGATAGGAGCCGCGGCCGAGCAGTCCGGTTTTTTCGTCGGCCACGGCCAGCGTGCGCATCAGCGAACGCAGCTTGGTGTGATTAACCCCGATGAGCACCTGGTCTCCGACCGCCTGCAAGAAATAACTTTCATTCGGCTTCCAGTGGCGCACCGCGGCGTCGCCTACCACCAGGAAGCCTGCGACGGCCTGCGTTTCGCGGTCGGTGAGCTGCACGCCGAGCGCGCAAGCCAGGCCCAGATCGCGCAACGCCGGCTCGTCCGCCACATCCAGTTCGAAGGCACCCATGTCGTCCGGCTTGGCGTGCGCCAGCGGACCCAGCAACTTCACGATTTGTGCGCCGCCAGAGGGATCCACGCCCTGCGCGCAGTATTCCGAGGCCATCTGCGGCGGCTGCCCCGGCGGGCCGACCACCGTCAGACAGCGCGCCACCTTCAGGTATTTGCCGATTTCGTTGACGGCCGTGGAGAGCACCGCCTTGGGAGTGGACTGGCGGTGCACGGCGCGCGTGATTTCGGAAATCTTGCCGAGGTCGCGAAGCGTGTCGGCGCTGTAGGTGCCGCTGGCCGAGGTAACGGGCTCGGCAGAGACGGCTTCGACGCGCGGGGGCTCGGCGGCCTTGCGCGCCGCCGAACGCGGCGGCCGCCAGTTGGCCAGCTCGTACAGATTGTTCAGCCGCTGGTTGGTGTCCTCCTCGCCGGGAAACATTTCCGCGATTTTCTGCAGGCGCTCCACGGCCTTGGCGTGCAATGAGTACTGCAAGAAGATTTCCGCTTGCACCATGAAGTCTTCCAGCGCCTGCTGCGCCTTCGCGCCTTCCGATTGCGGGGCGGAGCTGGGTCCGGCCTGCTGCTGTCCGAAGCTGGTGGACTGTCCCGGGCCGGTAATAATTTTGCCCATGCGAGCGCCGATGCCTCGCAGGTATGCAGGGTCGGCCTTGCCTTCCAGCGCCTTCATGCGCTCGTGGTTGAACTGGTCGTAGGCATCGATGTCAATGATGCGGTCCAGGGCAGAGCATGCGCCCGGCACGTTGCCAGCCGAGAGATACAGATCGAAGAGCTTGGTGAGGACAACGAAGTATTTCGACTCGCGGTTCAACTCGTCGTACATGGTGCCGCAGAATTCGGCCACCGGCAGCGACGTGGGATTCGATGTGAGGAGCTTGTCCATGTACGCCGTAAACTCCGCGTGGCGCTTGCCGGCAAACATGCGGTCTTTGACGGCGGTAAAAACTTCCGTGGCCGGCTGCCCTTGACCGGCCTTTAAATAAAGGTCGGCCAGCTCGAACATTTTTTCGAAGCTATCCGAATTATCCCGGTAGACCCGCTCGATGATGGCGCGGGCTTCGTCCATGCGGCCGCTCTGCATGAGCGCAGTCCCGAACGTGGACAGAAATGCAGTATCGCTTTCCGCGGGCGGGAATGGCTCCAGCAGGCGCACCGCTTCCTGCGGAGCTCCCTTGCGCAGAAATGCCTCCGAATAGAAAAGCGCAACACTGCGGTCATTCGACGCCAGGCGGTGCGCGCGCGCGAAGAGTTCGAGAGCTGCATCGATCTGGCCGGCGGCCAGGGTCAACTGCCCGGCGCGCAGCCAGCCGCGGGAAGCCACGTCGGATTTCCCCACGCTCTCGCCGAGTTCGCCCACTTTTTTGTGCCGCTCGGGATTCTCCGGGTCCAGCGCGGCGATTTTCTCGTAGCAGTTGAGCGCCGATGCTCCGTCCTTTAGCTTCAGGTGCTCTTCACCGGCGGCGGCGTAGGACTCAATCGCATCGTCGCGCTTGCCCTGGCGCTGGAGCAGAACCGCGAAGCGAATCATGCGCTCGGGAGACTGCGGGACCGACTTCAAGAATCGGGCGTAAAGCGCGGCGGCGCGGGTGATGTCTCCGGAGTCCGTGAGCCGGTCGAAAAGAATTCCGTGATACTCGGCAGCACGCACCGCGTCGCCCAGGCGGGAATAAATGTCGCCAAGCGCCTGCACGGCTTCCTGGTTGTTGGGAAATTCCCGGAGGACGGCCTGATATTCCTCGGCGGCGTCCTGGAGCTTGTTTTTCTCCAGATACTTTTTGGCGCGTTCGAGGTGTTTGCTGGCGTCCGAGCTCATGCGCGTATTGGGCGACCCGCAGGGCGGGAGGCGGCGAATGAACTGGCGCGCTCCCGCTCGCTGAAACCAAAAGACTATATATCCTACGGAGGAGTTCGCCCAGAAGCAAATTGCGCGGCTGCCGGCGAGGTCATTTCCCCCGCGGGGCCTCGGGGCTGACGAACAACTCGCTGGTCCCGGAGCGAATGTCGCCCACGGAAAGGCCGCTGCGGGCCAGCGCAATAAATCCGCAGAGCAAAAAAGGGATGGTCATGAGCAGATGGGCCACGATGGAGAACCCTGCTGCCTGCGTTTTTTCCACGCCGAAGAGGGTGAGTCCCAAAACACAGAAAAACTGGTAGGAGCCCACATTGGCCGGCGCATTGGGCAAGGCCACGCCGAAATTGATGATCAGCAGAACGGCGGCCATCGGCCCGATCTCCAGGCCGATTCCGTACGCCCGGCTCATGGCCCACAGCGCCAGGATTTGAATCGTGGGAATCAGCGGCGACGTCGCCGCCGCGCGGTAGAAACCCGCCGAAGCGCCCAGCACGCGAATGCCTTCCAACAGCGGCGCAAGTTTTTTCCGGAGGCGGTGGCGCAAAGGATGCGCTCCTTCCGGCAGCACGGGCACGAGGTTCAGATAAATAGCGCCGGCCGTGAACGCGAGGGAAAGAGAAAAAATGACCACGCCAAAAATTTTCGCCGCATGCGCAAACTGATCCGGAAGCGACACGAACAAGGAGGCGGCCCCCAGCGCGGTCGCCAGCACAATCCCGTCCATCAGGCGCTCGACGCCGACCGTGGTGAACACCGGCGTCAAACCGATGCTGGTGTCGCGCGAAATCAGGAAGGCTCGCAAGAGTTCCCCGGAGCGTAGCGGCAAAATCTGGTTGGCAAACAGGCCCGAATAAATCGCCCGCGCCGTTTGGCTCAAGCGGACGAGCGCAAACGAGGCGAGCAACTGCCTCCAGCGCTCTGCTTGGACCGCGTAGCTGAGAAGGTCGAGCACAATCCCCAGCACGACCCAGCCCCAGCGGATCCCGCGAAGATCGCGCAACAACTTCTCCGGATGAATGTCGTGCAGAACCCACAGCAGCCCCGCCAGCGCAAGCAAATACGCCACCCAGCGCAACCGTGCACTCGGGGCCTTCACGACAACTGGCGCTTCACTCACGGGCGCGACTCCCAATTCCTCTGCGCGCAATCGCAGCGGCCGCCACGAGCCTACTCTCGCTGGCGCACAAAAGCCAAGAGCACTGAGGCGCGGCCTGCACTGGCCGGATGCGGCAATCTGTGTCAAACTGCAGTGTTCGAATGACTCGAAACTTGGAAGCAGTTTGGATTGCTCCAGCGCGAAGCGCGCTGGGAACAACCTCGAAGGCTCACCGTAAATGGATCCGCAGTTCGTCCGCAACTTCTGCATCATCGCGCACATTGACCACGGCAAGTCCACGCTAGCCGACCGCCTGCTGGAATTGACCGGCGCGCTCACGCAGCGGGAAATGCAGGCGCAAGTGCTGGACTCCATGGACCTCGAACGTGAGCGCGGCATCACCATCAAGGCCAAGAGCATTCGCTTGCAATACACCGCGCGCGACGGTCAAACTTATCAGTTCAACTTGATTGACACACCGGGCCACGTGGATTTTTCCTACGAAGTTTCCCGCGCGCTTTCCGCCTGCGAAGGCGCGCTGCTGGTGGTGGACGCCAGCCAGGGCGTCGAGGCACAAACCGTCGCCAACACATTTCTCGCCGCGCAGCATCATCTGACCATCATTCCGGTGATCAACAAAATTGACCTGCCGGCGGCGCAACCCGATCAGGTGAAAGAGCAGATCGAAAACGTGCTGGCCATTCCCGCGGGCGACGCGCTGCTCATCAGCGCGAAGAGCGGAATCGGCGTCGAAGAAATTCTTGAAGCCATCGTGAAGCGCGTGCCGCCGCCCAAAGGTTCCGCGGAAAATCCGTTGCAGGCGCTGGTCTTCGATTCCTGGTTCGATGCGTACCGCGGCTGCGTGGTGCTGGTGCGCGTGATGGAAGGCCGCCTCACGCGCGGCACAAAAATCCGGCTCTGCTCGAACAACGAAGTGTACGAGGTGGAAAACCTCGGCACGCTCACGCCGAAACCGGTGGTGCTGGACGAACTGGCCGCCGGCGACGTGGGTTTCGTCATCGCTAACATCAAGCGCGTGGCCGACGCGCGCATGGGCGACACCATCGTCGAAGCCGACCGCGCGGCGCCGCCGTTGCCCGGATTTGAAGCTATCAAGCCTATGGTGTTTGCCGGGCTCTATCCCGTGCTCGCCGACCAGTACGAATTGCTGCGCGACGCGCTGGGCAAACTGCAACTGAACGATGCCGCATTTTTCTACGAGCCGGAAAATTCCGTCGCGCTGGGCTTCGGATTCCGCTGCGGCTTTCTCGGGCTGCTGCACATGGAAATTGTGCAGGAGCGGCTGGAGCGCGAGTTCGGCCTGAATTTGATTTCGACCGCGCCGAGCGTGCGCTACCGCTTGACGACCACCGCCGGCGAAGTGATGGAAGTAGATAACCCAACGAAATTTCCGCCGCCAAACACGATTGACTTGATCGAAGAGCCGATGATCACCGCGATGGTGATCACGTCGGAAGAATCCGTCGGCGCCATCCTGAAACTCTGCGAAGAAAAACGCGGCACGCAGAAAAACTTCGAATACCTCTCGCCGCAGCGCGTGATGCTTACTTACCAGTTGCCGCTGAATGAAATCGTGCTGGATTTCTACGACCGGCTGAAGAGCGCTTCGCGCGGCTACGCTTCGCTCGATTATCATTTCGCCGGGTATCACGACTCCGACCTGGTGAAGCTGGACTTGCTGGTGGGCGGCGAGCCGGTGGACGCGCTTTCCATGATCTGCCATCGCGAGCAGGCAGAAGAGCGCGGGCGCGACCTGGTCCACCGCTTGCGCAAGCTGATTCCGCGGCAGATGTTCGAGGTGCCGATCCAAGCGGCCATCGGCAGCCGCGTGATCGCCCGCGAAACGATTTCTGCCATTCGCAAAAACGTGCTGGCCAAATGTTACGGCGGTGACGTGAGCCGTAAGCGCAAACTCCTCGAAAAACAAAAAGAAGGCAAGCGGCGCATGAAACGCGTGGGCCGCGTGGATATTCCGCAGGAAGCTTTCCTGGCCGTCTTGAAGGTAACCAGCACAACTGAATAGCCGCGCCCGCATCACTTTCGCTTTTCCTCAACCTCCTTTACTTCCGGGCTTGCATTCGCTACCTTTCCGCGCACGGACTACCAAGGAGCCGCTATGAAAGAGAACAACATGATTGCCGCCACTCTGACTGTGGCGTTCTACACGGGTCGCGGCGGAGCCATGAGCTTGCCGCAGATCATCGCCACCTATAACGAGATGCACCGCATGCTGACGAAGCAGGAGTCCGCCAAGAAGAAAAAGAAGAAGTAGCGCGCGCAAAACCAAAAATGGCGGGCTCGTGTCCGCCAATGCGTCATACAATTATCCTGCGCCGTTATTTCCTTACGTCCTTGCCTCCTTGCTTCATCACTTCAATTTTTCTTTTTCACTTCCGCGGCCAAACGCCCGCGATGCAGTTGCACATTTAATTCGTCGCCGACCGCAACCTGCGCAGTATCGCGCACGGTTGCGCCGCCGACATCGGTGACAATCGCGTAGCCGCGCTCGAGGAGGCGCAGCGGGCTGCGCTCGTCGAGTTGCAACATCAGCCGCGCGACGCGCTGGCGCTGCACGTCGAGGTGGCGCTCCATGCGCACGCGCAAATCGCTTTGGCGCTGCTCAAGACGCAAGCGCAGCGGCGGAATCCGCCCGCGCAGGTCGAAGGCGGCGATGTGCGTGTGCGCCACGGTGAAGCGCTGGCGCGCAGCTTGCAGCCGCCGCTGCAAGAATTCCGCCATGCGCCCGCCGATTTCGTCCAGGCGCTGCTGGCCCTGGTGCAGCATGTCTTCCAAGCGGCGGAAGCCGGGATGCGCGAACAGTTCCTGCAACTGGCTGCGCCATTCGAGCAGGCGATAGCGCATCTGCTGCACAAGCTGCTGCTCGAAGGCGGAAATTTGCGCAAGAAATTCCTGCCGCGCGCGTACCACGATTTCCGCGGCATTGGAAGGCGTGGAAGCGCGGACATCGGCAACAAAGTCCGCGATGGTGAAATCGGTTTCGTGGCCCACGGCGGAGATGATGGGAATGGTGGAAGCGAAAATCGCGCGCGCGACGATTTCCTCGTTGAAGGCCCACAAATCCTCGATGGAGCCGCCGCCGCGCGCGAGCACGATGACGTCGACGAGTTGCTTGCGGTTCAGATATTTCAGCGCTTCGACAATATCTTTTTTCGCGTCGTCGCCCTGCACGCGCACGGGAAAGATGACGACGTGCGCGCCAGGAAAGCGTTTTTTCAGGATGCGCAGAAAATCGCGCAGGGCGGCCCCGGAGGGCGAAGTGATGATGCCGATGCGCTGCGGCAGTACCGGCAGCGGCTTCTTGCGCGATTCGTCGAAGAGACCTTCGGCGGCGAGCTTCTTTTTCAGTTGCTCGAAGGCCAGTTGAAGCGCGCCGAGTCCGATGGGCTCGATCTGCTCGACATAAATCTGATATTCGCCGCGGGCTTCGTACACACTGATAGAACCGCGCACGGTGACGTGCAGGCCGTCTTCGGGGCGGAATTTTAAGAGGCGCGCGTGATTGTAGAAGCAGGCGCAACGGATTTGCGCTTTCGCGTCCTTCAGCGTGAAGTAGATGTGCTTGGACTGCGCCTGCTTGCAATTGGAGATTTCCCCTTCCACGCGAATGCCGGTGAACTCGCCGGCCAGCAGATCGCGGATGCGCGCGGTTAGCTCGGTGACTGTCCACGTCTTGCGCTCGGGGGCGAGATTGAATGTGAATTGCGTCATGAAATTATTTTCGGAGCGACATCAGCCACGCCACAAGCGTGATGATTGCGCTTACCACCAGACAGCTTACAACCGGAAAGTAGAACAGACCATTTTTCGAACGGTGCACGATGTCGCCGGGCAACTGGCCGAGACGAAACGGCAGCTTCGCGCCAAAGTAGAGCAGCATGCCAATGGCAATGAAGATCCCGCCGACGAAAAAGAAAAGGCGGCCGACCTCGCGAAAGTGATCCACGGCAGACATTCTACCTCCGGATTCCGGTCTAATCTGTCAGGGATGCGCCCGGTCTGTACCGGGGCACCCCCCCCCTCCCTC
>Ga0214473_10000163_pt1 | contig 94076 bp, 76 predicted proteins | sample RVTome_7_FD_203509 | JGI IMG/M metagenome (GOLD analysis project Ga0214473, IMG submission 203509) | Soil microbial communities from uranium-contaminated site in the Upper Colorado River Basin, Wyoming, United States - RVT98D197 | ecosystem: Environmental > Terrestrial > Soil > Contaminated >... | reverse complement strand
TGTAAAAGAGTGAAGATGGTCATCAGGCGAAATCGGTGTGCCAGTCCCCGCCTCATGACCGTCATTGTAAAGAATGCACACCTTTTGCGCGGCTTAGTAAATACCAATAAACCTGGGAGTGAAAGGGGATTGCTTAAATAAGAAAAGAAAAAGAAGCGTCAGACAGCGGAGAGCCTCAATTTGCCACTGACCCAGCGCCTGTACATCTTCTTCAAGTTGTAAACTGCGCAGACCAGCGACCATGCCGCCCTGACCTTTTCGATCCCTATCACGCTCCATCGCCTCAGACCATACAACTCCTTGATGATGGCAAACCCGCCGCCTCGTTCGCATCGATCTCCTCGAACGCCCTCTCAACCGACTCATCCAACTCCTTCAGAAGTTCCGTCAGCTTTGCACGGTGGATTAGATTTTATTAAATCAGTTATAATAGGCGCCTGAAAAGGAAGAGCCTATGAAAGTCACATCCGCCGCAAAAGTCGGGTTCACCGCTATTTTACTTGTGCTGGTCCTTGCCGTGGTGTACAGAGGGCTGGGCTGGCCGATTCCGGGCTTCTCCGGCAAAAGCTCCGACTACTATAAAATCTATGTGAAATTCGACACCGTGAAGGGCCTCGACCCTGGCGGGGATGTACAGCTGAACGGCAATCCCATCGGCGAGGTCGAAGAGATCGACAACAGCCAGTACGGCGAAGTAAAGGTGACATTGAAAATTAAATCCGACAAAGTGATCCACAAGCACGCGAAATTCGCCATCTCCCGCGACAGCATTTTCGGCAGTTACCTCGTTTCGATCACCGAATCGGGAAGCGGCGAGATGGAAACCGAAGTTAACGCCAACAATGAGTTCACAGTTATGGTCCGAACTGATGTCGTTGAGCAGGGCGGCAAGGTCTATATGGTCGAGATGGATGGCCGGGAAATAGGCGATGTTGTCAACATCCTGCCGGGCGATACCACGCGATTTGTCCGCGCCGTTGTCCGCCTCAATAATGATGAAGTGAGGCCGACCGTGGCAACCAAGCTTGCTTTTGTTCCGTGGTCGGAAGCCCTGGAGATGCCCGGAAGTACGGGTGACCTGGTTATCTACGACAGTTGGCAGCCTGGGTCTGAGGTCCAGGACCTTGGTGAGCGGGAGGCGGGTCCGGAGGACCTTGTCGCCAGTGCCAGCGATGACCTGCAAAAAATTACCACAAAGGCAACCGAGCTTATGGACAAACTCGGCGTGCTCCTGGACCAGGTCAGCCTCGCTCTTGAACCTGAGGAAATCAAAGCGACCCTCAAGGCTCTGTCCAGCGAGGCGACCGCAATCGCCAATAATATCAACGCCCTTACAACGAAACTCAACAACCTCCTCGATGAGACGGAACCCCATTTGATCGCCACTACCGAAAATATCGAAACGCTTACCGGCAACGCGAGCGAACTTGTTGACGGGCTCTCTCAATATAATGACCCCGAGTTCAGGGCGAACATCGAGCAGATTGTTGCAAACCTGACAGCGGCCTCCGACAGCCTTACCCTGATCCTGGCCGACATTCAGGGACTGACCGGCGATGATGTAATGATGGAAGATATCAAGGCCGCGATTCATGAGGCGCGTTACACCATAGAGGAAGCGCGCGGGACTCTCGGCGCCGCCGAAACAGCGATTGAAAATGTATCGACCGGGATGAATATTTTCGGAGGCATAGAATCTTCGGCTGAATTCATGCTGCGGGACGCCACCGAAGAGGACAGATGGTCGGGAGATCTCAATGCCAGGGTAGGATTCGAAGGCGGCGATACATTTCTTGAGACCGGTATAGACGATATCGGAGAGGACGATCTTTGGAACGCTCAGATAGGATGGTGGATCGAGCCCGACATAAGCGGAAGGATCGGAATCCACAGAGGGAAAATCGGGGTCGGATCGGAATGGCGCGGCGACACCATCCGGGTGAAAACTGACCTATACGACCTCAACGACCTCCAGTGGGACCTGTATGCCGGTTACGCAATCATACCCGAACTGGATATCATGATTGGTGTCGAAGATTTACTGGACAATGATGAGTTGAATTTCGGCCTCGCGGTCCAGTTCTGAACTGGAGGGATCAACGGAAGGCAGATTAAGTAATGCCCGTCAGCAATGATACTTCTAAGGTAACGCCGGAGCGGAAAATTAGAGGTCGGATCGTTTTCCGATTACGTAGGGTAATTGTCGCGCTGTTCCTCGCGCTGCTGACGATTCTCATCGCCGCAATTTTCCTCCACAGGGCCCTCCTCAGATTCTACGCCCCGACCATCCTCGAATCATTGTCGACAGAGTTCCGCGAGTTCTACGACCTCGATTTCCAGTGGGTGGGCTACAATATCTCCGGACTTAACGACTTTACGATTTCCGGGATCGGCATTACCGACATTCCCACGTCAACCAGGCTTCTCGATGTCGATTCCCTGCGCATTCGCACCAGCCTGATCGGGCTATCCATTCGCGGGAAGGACCCGATGAGCGGTGTAACCTCGGTGGAGCTTATCGATCCGGTCATCTCTCTCGCCAGGCAACCCGACGGGCGATGGAACGCCGGCAAGCTTTTTGAGCCCGGCGAAGGAGAGCCGTACCAGTTCCCCGGACGTCTCAGCATCGTGATAAAAGACGGCGAAATCTCCTGGCCCGGAGGCGATGTCGCGCCCGGTTTTCCATTCCCGGCGTCGATGATCTCCGGATTGGACGGAATTTTCAGACTTGAAACCGACAACAGCATGGGAGTTACGCTCGACGGAAAGTTCGAGGGCGAAAATGTCGAATCCACCGGAATTAATATTCAGGGTTCGTATGACCCCCTAAAAAACCTTATTAACCTGATTCTCGAAACCGATTCTCTCGACCTGAAATTGATCAAGCCGATCTTCAATGATGAAAATATTCGCGAGATCGGCGGACTCGCCGACACGAGGGTGTCGATTTTAATCGGTGAAGATTCCGGAGAAAACGGATATAGCATTCTTGGACATGGAACTGTTTCCGACGGTTATGTCCTGACCGATTACTTCGGCATTGACGCTCTCGGAATCTCAGGGGACCTGCACTATTCTCATCAATCGGTATTTACAACAGGTTTGAAGTGCAAGATTAGAGGCGCGGATGTCGAGGTCAGCGGTCAGATTGGAGGATTCGGAAACGAAAACGGCACCACGACAAATATTATAATCAATGCCGTTGGGGTGCCTGCAACCTATGTTTCGGAGCAGTTTCAATTGACCCCAGCCGCTAAGCCATCCGGGTCGCTCAAACTGGACTGTGAGTTTTTTTATAACTCTGAAACGGGCATGAAAACCGTTTTCACCGCGTCTTCGGAATCTCTCACCGCCTTTGGACTCCCACTGTCGATTGAGCGGCTTGACGCGTCCTTTGAGAACGACATTTTCGACATCAGAAATTTGCAGGCGGATATTTTTGGCGGGACGATTTCAGGTGACGGCGTTTTCAATCTTGACCCGGAGCGCGGCGGGTATTTTGTCAATGTTAACTCATCCGGATTCCCGGCCGAACGCCTTGCGCAGTATCTCCCCGAAGCCGCGACGGCGCTCGATCTGACCGCCGGTTCCGTATCCGCGGCCTTTTCGGCAACGGACGACATTGGTTCCGACCCAAAAATTTCGGGCGGCCTTTTTGTCGCCGATGTCGGGATTAAATCGTACCCCGGAATTGGGGTATTCGACCTCAGTTTCCCATTTGAATATTCCGGCGGAGGTTTTAACGTAAAGGGCGGGAGCCTGACCGCGGACGGCGCGGGAGTTATTTTGGAGGGGACCTGGGCGCCAAAGTCCGGATTCGTAGGGAATGTCGCGGTTACGGTCGATGACCCGTCGTTTGTGTCGCGAGCCACAGGGATCGATATCCGGTGCATGTTCAGCTCAGCCGGTGAATTTGCTTATTCAGACGCAGGGGGTGTCGGATTCGACGGCGAGGTTTACCTATCCGGAGGGAATTTCGGAGGACTGACAGTACCAAACTTCGGCGCGAAACTTACGGTCGAGGACAATATCGCCCGGCTTAGTAATATAACCGGAGAGGTCAACAGCGCTGAATTTGCGGGAGAAATTGTGTTCCCGCTCGGAGAGGATGCGGGGGAATCCAGGAGCGCGAAATTTACGTTGACCGGATTCGATGTCGGACGGATGCTCCCGCCGAAATACAGGCATGTTATTACGACGTCAATGAACCTTGACGGTCAAGTTGAGCTTGATAACATCGAACGAAATCTCGTTGCAGGGATCAAAGTTGTCGAGGACAACGCGGTCGCGGGTCCGAACATGGTCTCAACCGTAGACCGGGACTTTCTTTTATCGCTTACGGTTCCTCTCGACAATCCTCTTGATGCCTCTCTGAAATTAACGGGGACAATTGAATCGGAGCCGTCCGCAGCCCGAATTTTTGAAGGAAGGGTCCTCAACGAATATTCGGGGAGAGTCATCAGCCACCTGACAAATCTTCTGGTCAGCGAAGCTTCGCAAGCTCCGGTATACGAAAAACCTCAAATCCCCGTAATCGACGGCAGTTTCGAACTCGATGCCGAAATTTCGGAAATTTTCAAAACCAGGAAGGGCTCGATCGGCATAAGCACATCGAACGCGACAATCGGTTCGATCAACCTGAGTGAGTCCCGTCTGTCGATGGAAAGTGTCGATGGCGCCAACTGGAATGTCGGGTTGGACGTGGATGCTCGGGATGTCGGCAAACTGCAGGTGGAGGGCGAGATAGGGCTTGTGCGGAACATCAATAATAGCAGTTTGTCGCTGAGTGCCTCAATCGCGGACTCCGGTATCCCAAGCCTGCTGTCGCTTATGGGTTTCAAGGACACTACAGATATGTCATTCGGTACGATCGAAGGCTCCGGGAAGATCGAGGGCACTCTCGGCGATCCGACAATCGAAAATTTCCTGATAAGTTTCGGACAATCGGAGGCGTTCGGAATTCCCATGAACCAGGGAGAGATGAATTTCAGCTTCGATTCACCAAAACTCGATGTTAGAGGGCTTTCAATCCAGGGTGATGAAGGGTTCCAGGCACTCGGCGAGGGCGAGGTCGACCTGAGCGCTTTCTCAATTACCACCGCAAGTATAGTTTTACGTCTCGATAATATTAATCTTTCGGCTTTGTCCAGCGTTACCGGAAGAAAAATCCCGCTGACCGGTATTGGCTCTGCAAGTCTGCTTTTAACGCAGGATGCGCTCGGTCCAAGGATATTGTATGACACCAGAATTACCAACCTTGTATTAACGGCAGGTCACGGCGGTTTGCCTCTTGGCGACCTGGTGATGAGCGCCGAGTACCGTCCCGGCGATCCGCAGGTCGCGATCAGAAAAATCGAGCTGAGCAAGTCCGGCGAAAAAATAACGCTCAGCGGTAAATTACCCGCGGATTTCACCGACGCCGGCGCCGACCTTTTCGACATAAATATTTCCAGCGAATCGGGTTACACGCTGTCGGCCGCCGGTGACGAGGGATTGGGAGGTTTTACGTGGGACGGAAGGTTCGATGACATCGATTTGAATCTTACAGGCAGCATTGCGACAACCGCTTTCAACGGGGGGGCAACGGTCGATGTCGAAAATGTAAAGTATGGGGATATGGATATCTGCGATTCCATAAAAGGCCCTATCGACGTCGACGATTCGATAGCCTCGGCATCTCCGGAGGAATTTTCGATCTCCGGCGACGGCTGGGAACTGGGTGTTTCCACCCTTTTCAGGCTCACAAACCTCAGGAAGGCGGTGGAAAATATCATCATCGAACAAACGACAGGCTACACCGTTCCGGGGACGATAAATATCGCCGATGTCCGGCTTGTGGAAATGAACGACAATCCGATTGCAGTCAAAGGCCCCGGATTCGACGTCCTGGTCAGGGCCGGAACGGGCGATGAGACGCCGGGTTTCAGGCTGAACATGGTGGATAGCGAATTCGGAGGGACGATCGCGGGCGGAATGACGATACTAGGCGGATGGGTCGATATCGAGGACGTGCCCCTTTTCCCGATTATGGACCCCGAAACGGAAAAAATCAGCAGATTCAACCTGGACCTGCACGCCAGGCTTGGCGCGGAACTCAGGCTCCAGTACGGCAAATTCTGGAATGTCGTGTGCGAACAGGCGCAGCTCGACCTCACGGGCAATCTGACAGTTCCTATCCTTACGGGAAGCGCGTATGCCCCTGAGGGGTGGATCAACGTGGTCGGCAACCATTTCGTGCTTGTGGAGCCGCTCGAGATGACCGTTTCCCAGCTATATCCGCCGGATAACCCCTATATTCGCGGTACGGCGAGCAAGACGTTCCAGCAGGTCCGGAGCCCGGGATTTTACGGGGAGGAGCTCGTTGTAACGGCCCATATCGACAGCAGTCGTGAGAACATGATGGACAAGTTAATTGAAAATAACGGCCTTACCAGCGTGCCGCCGTTGAGCCAGGACGCGATCATGCAGGCGCTTTTGTATGAGGATTTCATTTTCCGCACCATCTCGAACACGCTGTTCGGAACGGACACGATGGATCCCGGCTTCGAGTCGATCGACCTGGGGACGGTGCTTCCGATCGCGACATCGTATCTGTCTCAGTATATCCGCCAGAAGGCCGGTTTCAGCGATTTCGAGATAAGCATGGACCAGGACCAGAATGTCATGGTTTATCTGGAGACGGAAGTTTTTGATAATGTTGTAATGTATTACCGGCAGAAGTTCGGGCCGAACGCCGAGGACGATCATCTCTGGGGCGCGCGGTACAGGTGGCGTGAGAGGTCATGGGTGGGATTCGAGGTCAACAACGACGAGGAAATCACGCCACAGATACAGTATATAATTCCATTGGATTGATGGGGGATTGTAAGGGGAGCGAGTCTGGGAGCGGGGTTAACAGGGAAATATGTCCCTGTATTGCCATTTCACTCCTTTTGCATAATTTAGCATGTTGCTGAAAATAGCAAAAATAATGAAAATATCCTACTATTAGGACTTGACAGTCAATATTTTCAGTGATAAAATTAGTTTCAGCAAGTTGCTAAAAAGGCATAAAACAGTGAAAATAGCACAGGAAATAGAAAATGAAGCGCGGGAAGTACTGCTTAAAACTCTCAGGGACATCGCGTTTGTCCAGATTGATGACACCCAGCCGCAGACTTTTTTTGTAGACAGCGAAGCTGATGCAATTATCAGGATTAAAACCCCTGATGGCCCAAAGATACTCGTAATTGAGGTTAAATCCAATGGCCAGCCTCGGTATGCAAAGATTGCGGCAGAGCAACTTGAACGATATACGCGCCGGATTCCCGGATCATACGGAATCTTTATGGCTCCATACATTTCAGAAGATTCGGCACAGATTCTGGAAGATCGGAACATAGGCTATATGGATCTCTCCGGAAACGGAAAGATAAGTTTCTGGCCGGTTTATATCAAAACGGTTGCAGACCGAAATCCATACGCACAAACGCGGGAACTCCGGTCCCTGTACTCACAGAAATCGGTTAAAACCCTGATGATTCTCAGGGTCCTGTTGAATGAGCCGGGAAGGGTATGGCGAACCGAGGATCTTGCTCTTGAATCAGGGTCCAGTCTCGGGCAGGTATCGAACGTTAAAAAGAAACTCGATGACAGAAAATGTATTAAGTCGGTTAAAGGCGGTATCCGACTCACCGAGCCCGAAAAACTACTCTCAGAATGGGCTGAGAATTATCGTTCCGGACTGAATGAATATCGTGATTTTTATTCGATGGATAAAGTGCAGGATATCGAAACCAATCTGGTCCTTTATGGCAACAACAGAGCTGTCAAATATGCTCTGACCGAGTTTTCAGGAGGAGCACGATACTCGCCGAGTGTCCGGTATCAGAAGGTTTCGGCCTATATTGAGAGCGGCTGTTTGGCACAGATTGCTCAAGATCTATCCTGGAAAGAGGTTAAAACCGGGGCAAATATCCGATTGTACGTGCCCTCGGATGATGGTTACTTTTATGGCAAGAGGAATATCGACGGAGCGGAAGTCGCTTCGCCTGTACAGGTTTTCCTCGACCTGCGAAACCTGCGTGGCCGTGGCGAGGAAGCTTCCGAAGCTGTAATGAAGGAGGTAATCGCACAAAAATGGCAGTGACACAACGAGATTACCCGGGAGAAATTACAGAGGCTGCGAAATCGGTTCTAATCGAACTTGTACGGCTTCTTGGAGAATATAAAGATGACATCATCCTGGTCGGGGGATGGGTACCCGGTCTCCAGTATTCGGATCATATCGGCAGTAAGGATGTTGACCTGGCTATCGACCACAGAAATATGCAGGAATCTGGATATCAGAGAATTGAGGAGATCCTCCTTAAGGCCGGTTATAAGAAGGATGAGGATAACCAGAATAAATACTGGCGCACAGTGAACGGAATTGACGTTGCGGTTGATCTTCTCGCAGGTGAGTATGCCGGAACAGGAAGGAGCCATCGGCATCAAAGAGTCCACGACATCATGCCGAGGAAAGCTCGCGGCGTTGACCTGGCGTTCGAACAATCACGAGAGATTGAGGTTTCAGGCAGTCTGCCAGATGGTGGACTTGATACGGTAAAAGTCCGTATTCCTGGGATTGTACCGTTCATAGTCATGAAGGCCAACGCAATGAACACGAGGCTGAAGGAAAAGGATTCGTATGATATTTATTTCTGGCTGCAAAAATATGAAGGTGGGATTGACGCTGTAATCCATGAGTTCGAGCCATTAATAAAACATGGGCTTGTAATTGAAGCTCTGGACATCCTTGCAGATAAATTCCGGTCGCCGGATCATTCGGGTCCGGTTCATGTGGTGAATTTCCTTGAGATTGATGATTCAGAAGAACGTGAGAGAGTACAACGTGATGCTTTTGAGCGAGTCACGTATTTAATTAAAAACCTGAGGTTGGAAAAAGCCAATTAGGGCGATAGTAAAAATACAGGGACAAAAATAAAGGGACAGTTTAATTGTTTCTCTACTGATAACACCACTTTCGTTTCCTCCCGGAACTCTGGCCGGTGAGACATCGCCCCGGCATCCTCACCAGCCTTTTTTTACGAATTCCTTAAACCATCCGTCCAACGATCATGGCGACAATATTGAAGCCCTTGACCCGGCCTTTCTCTTGATTCTCAGACGTGGAAAATCTATTGTTAGCGGTCTTGTCGAAGGAGCATGTCTGATGAATGCGATGAACGCAAAGAATTACGACCTTGGGATTCTGGGCGGAGGGCCGGGGGGATATACCGCGGCGATTCGCGCGGCACAGCTCGGCATGAGTGTCGCCCTGATAGAGCGCGAAAACATGGGCGGAACGTGCCTGAATATCGGATGCATCCCGTCCAAGGCTCTCATAAATGCCGCGACACTTTACAACGAAGCCGACACATCCAAAATGATGGGCGTGACGGTGTCCGGCAAGGCTTTCGACTGGGTTCAGATACAGAAATACCGCGAACGGTGCGTCATCAAGCTCCGCAAGGGTGTCGAGAGCCTTATGCGGAAGAATAAAATCGATGTCATCAACGGCCACGGGGTTCTGATAAATTTAGAGACGCTCGATGTCGACGGCGTGGAAATCGGAGCGAAGCACATTATTCTCGCGACCGGGTCGACATGCAGGGATCTGCCGTCGCTGCCGGTCGACGGTGTCAGAATAATTAATTCGACACACGCCCTTTCGATGAGTGAACTGCCGAAGAGCATCCTGATTGTCGGCGCGGGCGCGATCGGATGCGAGTTTGCGTATGTCCTTTCGAGCCTCGGTGCTGACGTTACCCTCGTCGAATTTCTCGAAAGACCGCTTCCGATGGAGGATGCGGACATCTCGAGCGAATACGTGCAGGTTTTAAAGCACAGGAAGACCAAACTACATACCGACTGCTCTGTTGAGAGAGTCGATATAAATGAATCCGGTGTGAGATCGACCGTGGCTCCCCGTAACGGCGGCGATAAATTCACCATCGTTACTGAAAAGGTTCTTGTAAGTGTCGGACGGTCGCCACTGACGAAAAATTGCGGGTTCGAGACTGTGGGTATTCCAATGAACGGTCCGTTTATAAAAATTGACGGGCTCTGCAGAACCGGAATTGGAAATATCATGGCGATCGGCGATGTAACCGGCGGTCTGATGCTCGCGCATAAGGCATCCGCGGAGGGAATTCTCGCTGTCGAAACCATAGCGGGAATTCAGCGCAAGCCTCTCGACATGAACAACATCCCACGGGCTACATATTCAAAACCGGAGGTGGGAAGTGTCGGGCTGACGGAGTTGCAGGCGCGCGAAAAATTCGGTGGAGGAATAAAAGTTGGGAAATTTCCATTTTCCGCGAGCGGTAAGGCTTTTATTATTGGAGAGGGGTCCGGTTTCGCGAAGCTGATTTCCACGTCGGACGGGAAACTGATTGGAGCGCATGTTGTCGGTCCTGAGGCGACTGACCTTATCGCGACCGCGTCAACAGCGATCACTCTCGGCGCGACTGTGGAGCAATTCTCTCATATCGTTCAGGCGCATCCGACATTATCGGAAGCATGGCACGAGGCGTCGCATGGTCTGATCGACGGGACACTCAACTTCTAATTGTGATTAAAGTGGGGACGGGAAAGCGGGGACTGGCACAACGATTTCGCCTGATAATTATCTTCACTCTTTTACATATCTCGACAGGCGAAATCGGGGTGCCTGTCACCGCTTATACCAAATGGCAGGGGACCAATCACAAACCGCCACAAGCACGCTCGAGGACTCGCTCTGCTTGTGACGGCCACCCAGGTTTTGTTTTTTAAAGATGCCTGGTAAACAGAATTTGCATTGAGGCAGCATAGGGAAACATCCTAATCACTCATGTAGTGAACGTGAACCCTGTCATCGTATTTTTTAAGCTCCGATTCGAATTTTGTCCGCTCTACAACGGTTACCTCTTCAGGAAGCACGATTCTGAGCCGGTTCAGGCCGATTGAATCGCGATATGTTATCCCGGACAGGATCAATCTTGGCATTTCGAAATCGAATGGCTCGAGCCTGGCATAATCGCCGAAAAGTATGAGGAGCCTTTCGCCGACGACTACGGATAAATTGGTCAGGCCTGGCGATGCTTCCCCGCGCAGTACGCGAATCTGGTCGAATACGTGTTCGGGACATCCGCATCCAAGTCCGTCCTGCGAAAATCCCCTGACCGCATCGACAAAGCGACTTATTTCATCGAAAAAACTTCCGGATATACCCATATTTAAATCCTTTTGGAGTCACTTCTCCTTCTGTTCACGCTTCAGGGCATCCCTGAATAATTTATACGCAACGGCAATCAGGATTCCGATCAGAACGCCCATCGGCAGCGGCTGAACGAGGTCATAGAAAATAAACCAGAATAGAGTGGTGACCGCGAATGCCACGGCGAGTCCGAATGCGCCGTACAGGAGGAGCGTCTTTAAATTTCGATTTTTATGCTTTTTATCCACCGTAACGTCAACCGCCCTGCATTATGCTCCAGAGCCAGCCCGACTGCAGGTCCGCCGCATGCCGGTTGGCCGCGTCGACAAACCAGTGCAGGTAAATCACGATGCCATATATGATAATACCGAAAATCGTCAGCGTAATGCTAAGCGCCTTTTTCCTTGGTCTTAGATATATGACAATCAGCGCGGCCATGGTGTTCAGGCCAAGCTTGAGATACACGAATTCGACCTCCCTGCTCATGAGGAGGCGCTCGAAAATCGGGTTGAGCTCACCCGCCTCCTCGTGGTGCAGGACGGTCCACACGAGGTCGATAATCATAAGAATGTACATTATGAGAATGTCCATTTTATCGGCAGGTCACCGGTCATCGATCTCGCCTTCCAGCGCGGCGATTCGACGGACCGCGTCACCGCGCATCTCGCGGATCTCGTCGGTTATGACACCCTCGCCCAATGTCTGAGGAGCGACCTCATAGATCACCTCGAACTGCTTCCAGAACCTCAGTGCGCGGCGGTTGTCTCCCAGTTTCTCGTATGCCTGCGCGATCAGGTGGTAGCTTTCGAGGTGCCACGACTTGGTCGCGATCGCGCGCTTGAGGAAATTGATGGCGTCCCTGTATTTCTCGGGATCCCCGTCCTGTTCGGCGCGGATATATTGAAGCTGCGCGGTGCGGTAGTAAAAATCCGTATTGTAGGGGATCTGTCCGCACGCCATCGACAGTATCCGGTAACATTCCTCGAAATTGCTCTCGAGCTCTTTTTTGGCTTCGAGATATGCCCTGGCTTCGTCCGCGCCATTTTCGATGTACTGTACCGAGTCTTCCGTAAGAGTCGCTTTATCGATGCCGTACCGCGCGATTATTCCCTCGTGCTGTTTCAAAGCCGAGTTTGTTTCATTGATCCGGCCGATCATGTGGTTTATGAGCTCTGTCGTGACATCCATATCGCCGGCGTAAAGCTCGACCCCGGTTGTCAGGGCGTGGATATATTCTGTTTCCATGCCGTGATCCCGGTACGTATAAGCTAGACGGAGCATCGCGCGCATCTGCGAGTGGCTGACCGGGCTGCCGTGACGGTTCTGAAATTCGACCAGCCACGGATTCGGGGTAACATCGGCTGCCTCGCCGCATCCGGAAGACAACGCGAGTATCAAAAGGCTCACGATTATCAGAAAAAGGTGACGCATATAAATCTGAAATAAGTTTAACATGAAATCAGGCAGTAAGGCATTATTACGGGAGAGATTGGCCGACCGCCCGGATAAAAAAATGCCGAACGGCATCGACCACACAACAGACATTCCGCTTACCGCTGCTTCCTTCCGGACCTGACGGGGTTCACGGCGTCCGCTCGCGGGCGCGCCGATCGGCAGGTAGATTATACAATGCGAGGGGCTGTCGGAGCAAGCATGGACTGGAAGTCCATGAAGCTGAAATTCCATCGGCTGGAAGCCAATGACACTAAGGAGCCGATGACACCGGGTGTTTTTATTGTGTTTTCATTGTGTTTTTATTTATTCATGCACTTACCAGTTGCCGTCAGGGGGGATTTTGATCAGGTAGCAATCTCCATCGCCAAGTCCTTCGCGGTACTCCACTCCGGGACCGGGGTCAAAATCGATCTGTTCGAGGAAATCTCCGGCTACATACGCATTCCCCGCATCATCGGATGAGACCGACCGGCTTTGTTCATTATAGTCTCCGCCAAAAGTGCGGGTCCATTGGTATTCGCCGTCTGTCAGATATTTGGTGAGGAAGATGTCAAAATTGCCAGCCGATGCATGGTAATCGGTGTTTCCGGACGGGTCGAAATCGACCAGGTTCCATTCGAAATACCCGGTCACGTAAATTTCATTTGTCCCGGATGCGCAGACATAGGTCGGAACCACGAGTGACATGCCCCACGATTTTCCCCAGCGGTAATCAGTGTCCGGTTCATAGGACGCCAGGAATGTGCATGGGCCGGTTAGCTCATCCACATCAGGACCCGTATCGAGATCGATAGTATTGTAATCCCAGAGGTTGCCAAGCACGTAAAAATTATCGCTTGCATCGACGGTTATGGAGGCCACGTTAGCTTCCCAGATATTTGCGCCGAAAAATTGTCCGGTAGGATAAAACCTGGTGATAAACCGTCCCGGACCAAGAAGCATCGTGCCTGATCCGGTGTCGAAATCAGCCTCTTTGTCGACCCGTCCGCTGACATAGATATTGCCCATGCTGTCAGCCGCAAGACTGTCAGCCCCATCATGTCCAAAACCCCCATCCGGACTGCCCCACGTGCGGGTCCAGTAGTATGTTCCGTCCGGATACAGTTTTATCAGGAATATATCCATATTGCCAAGCGCGGTGCGGACATCCTCGCCGTCAGTGGGATCGAAATCAATTTCCTGGGAATAACTACCGGCTATTAATATGTTATCGAATCCATCTACTGCCAGAAGGAGATAGTAGCTTTGGATATCCCATGACAGCCCATAGATGTAGTTTCCATCCTGATCGAGGCAGCAGAGAAAGAGGTAGCCCTCATGAGCGTCGGTATTAACGCCGGGATCAAGGTCCATCAGGCCGTACATGTATCCCAGGAGCAGTATTTTTCCGTCTTGCGTGATTTTCACACACCCACCTGCATCGTATCCCATTCCGTCCAGGACACGGGTCCAGATGAAATTGCCATTCGTGTCGAATTTCGTCAGGAAAACCGCGGCTGTCGTCGCCGTATGCTCCTCGACTCCATCGGTGGGATCGAGATCCACCGTATACCAGAACCTGCCTGTGACGTAAACATTGCCCTCGCTGTCCGAATCGGACGAGGCCGCATAATCCGAGGCGCTACCGTTAGAATAATCACCACCCCACGTATGCACCCATCCCTTATGCGATCCTATTTCGACCGTGTACAGAAAATAAGCCTCGATCGGCCCGAGATTCGGGTCCTCCTGGGTATCGATCACACGAACCAGCATCGGGTAACTCCCGGTCCCGGCGCCGGTTTCGTTGGTGATATTTCCGATGTATAGGTGGGTGTCGATCCCGACATCCTCATCATATTCAAGATTAATCACACCGGAAAATAATTCCGGCGCCTCGACTGTAACCTGGCTGACAGTGTCAAGCCCCTGGTGGTCGAAAACCCGGACCTCGATCGGCTGAGTCGATCCGGAATACGGTTGAAGATTCGAACCGAGCTGGACATCGACACGGTACGCTTCGAGGCAGTTGGCGTCGGGCGGGAAATCGGTCAGAGGGTCAAGGACCGGCCCGTCGACTTTTTTCCAGCAGCAGTCGATCGCGTAGCCGAATTTGAAAGGACCGTCGGGTACCTGGATCCATACGGTGCGCGTTTCCGAACCGCCGCTTTCGAACATGTTTCGAGGCGCTTCCCTGCGGAATGACACATATCCGTTCAAAGTCGATTCGAGTGCCACACCGGTCGAGTATTTGCCTTCGATGTATTTGAAAATATCGGAGCCGGGCAATGATGGATCGTACTCCGCCATATTAAAAAGCGACGTGTAGCCGTTGGGCAGAAGCAGGCGGGGGACATCCTCATTCCACGGGATCGTACGTCCGCTTTCCGGGAATTCATAACTGCCGTCCGTGATAAAAACCGCCCTGACATCGAATCCGGTCAGCTTATTGTTTCCGGGGAACGGATGCGTGAGTGTCAGATCGGCCGAAAGACGGTTGTCGGGATACGCTGCCAGGTTGCCGATGTTAAGACAGGTTGTGCACGGAAATTTCTCAAGTAACCCGACCGCGTTGAGGTGCATCATGCCGGTCCTGACAGGCACCGCATTGGCGGTGAGATGATCGTCTGAGACGCTGATCTCCCAAAGACCCCATAGGTAGCGGTTGTCGGATGTTCCAGTTACATCCTTAACCTTAACCTGCGAAACCGACGGCTGAACGGGTGATGACGAGCCGGAACATCCAACCGCGAGAATTAACGCGGTCAGCAATGCGATAAATAATCCCGATGGGTTAAATTTTCCGGATTCACGCATCGTTCATTACCACCAGTTAAAACCGTACGGGAGTTTTAAGATATATGCCTGCGAACTGTGATTGTTTTCTAAGTATTGTTCGGTCGGACCGGGGTCGAAATCAAGCGGTGAAAACGAGAAAAAGTAACCCCAGGTGTTGGCGAAATAAATATTCCCCAGGTGGTCGAACGCCATGGGTCCGCCGACATTGCTACGCCAGATCGAGACCTCTATGTAAATTCCATCAAGAGTGAACCTGCTCATAAAAACATCATCATCGTTACTTCCACCCGGCACTGTGTGCTCATCGATGCCGGGTCCGGGGTCCATATCGACTGTTTCCTCAAACTTCCCATTGATGTAAACGTTATCGAATTGATCGATATTTATTCCCCACGCATTGTCGGAACCGGCTCCCCCCCATGTCAGCACCCACTGGTAATTTCCATACGGATCGTACCTGGTGAAAAATATATCGCTGCTGCCGTTGGATGTTCTCACATCCATCGGGGTACCGGGGTCGAAATCGACAACATACATGAAATCGCCGATTAAATAAATATTGTTATTTGAGTCGACCGCGAGATGGCGTCCGTATTGGTCTATATAGGCCGAGAAAGACCTCGCCCACTGGAACACGCCATCGGAATCAAGTTTGATTAAAAATGTCGCTCCGTAAATTTCCGAATCGTGAAATTCTTCACCGGGACCGGGGTCCATATCCACAATTCCGTTAAAACTGCCGCAGACAATCGGATTGCCATTCCCGTCCACAACAACATCTCTCATTGGATCGTGTACTCCGCATCCCCACGTTTGGGTCCATTCGTATTGACTGTCGGAGCTGATTTTCATCAGGAAACCGTCTTCATAGCTGATGCTCGTATGTTCATCTACATTGACGCCGGGATCGAAATCGAAAATGCCTTCGAAAACCCCGGCCATGTAAACCGCCGATAAATCACCGCTGACCGCTAATATCGGGTCAACGTAATAAGGATTATCTTTCCAGGTCAGAACCCATAAAAGTTCACCGTTCGGATCGAGTTTTATTAGAAACGCATTTGCATTGTAATAAGATGTATATTCGACGATTCCCGGACCGGGATCGAAATCGACTGTTCCCTTGAATTGACCGGTGATGTAGTGGTTTCCTGACGAATCGATTGCATAATCCGAGGGACTGATCATAATCCGTTTCACCCACTCCAGTCCGCCTCCCCAGTCGAATTTCATAAACTCCATTTCATGATTGGTTATCTGATTATTATCCCCGAGGCTGGGGTCGCAATCGGCTCCCGCATGACCGGTGCCAATCACAAAAATATTGTCCTCATCATTTATCGCGATAAAATCGGCCTCACTATAAAAATTTTTTTCACCCCACGGCATCACATAACCGTTTCGAACCGGAAACACTCCCGGACACCATGCGTCAATCTGTCCGAGATTCTGATCGGCAACGGTGTCGATCACACGAGCGAGAAACGGATAGTCGCCGGTGGGGGCGTCGAGCTCATTGGTCACTTTCCCCCTGAACACAAAACCGCCGTCCTCGCGAGTGTCGTAATAATCAAGCTCTACCGTGTCCGAGATCACTCCGGGGATTTCCGCAGTGACTTGCGCGATCGTATCAAACCCCTGGTGATCATAGATATTCACATAGACGTACGACCACGCACCGTCGTCCGTGCTTAGCGCCGGACCTGCCCATGTCGAAACCTGGTACGCCTCAAGGCAGTTCGCGTCCGGCGGGAAATCGGTTATCGGATCTACACACGGCCCCACGAAGGTCTGCCAGCACCCGTCGACAGCGTATCCGAACTCCAGAGGACCATCCGGAAACTTGATCTGAATCGTTTCCGTCCCTTCTTCGCCCCATTTAAAAAGTCGTCGAGGCTGATCTTTCTTGAATGCGATGAACGGGTTCAAGGTCGCGGTCAGATTACCGCCGTTCGCGGCATTGCCGGGTATATAACCGAGCGCCGGAGGGCTTGTCTCGGGGAATTGAGTGGGATTAAAGAGAGATGTGTACCCGTCGGGATTTATAACCAGGGGAACCGCGTCACCGACAGCCATTTTGTGACCGGATACAGGCCAGGTGTAATCCGCCTCGCCGACAAAAATCCCGCGAACGTCGAATCCGGACAGTTTTAAATTGCCGGTCGAATATGGATGTCTGAGGGTTACGTCCGCGGTGACGGTGTTGTCGGGGAGGATTTCGACAATTTTGAGCGAAAGGCAGTCGGTGCACGGTTTCACTTCGAGAAGCCGTACCAGATTCAGGTGCATCTCGGCTGAACGGTCGCGACTGATCTCGAATTCCCGGGTTTCAGGATCGAATCTCACGTCCCAGAATCCGATCAGGACACGGTTCGATACCGAGCTTTGTGTTTTTACATTGTCCGGGAAAGATGGAATCTGATTGCCGCGACCGGAGCATCCGATCAAAACGACAGCGCAAAGAAACACTACCAGTACCCGCATGGCTGACTCCTCCATTCCTCGTCCAGTTAAAATATTACCACATTTTAGACTTTGCATACAAAAAGTATGATGAAAGTTTATGCAACACTTCAGCCTTGTGAGTGGACCATAAGAATCCGCTCCATAACTGTCGCGGTTCTGTTGGTTGGGCATCTACGGCTTGTTGGGGAAGACGGGTACAACAGAACCGCGACAGTTATGGAGCGGATCTACTATCAAATGGCTGAAGTGATGCAAATTATTAAGCAACAACAGAGCACAAAAAAACCCCTTATACGGGGTCTTAAAGTCAATGCAGTATTTTAAAAATACATGCTATATCGGTATCTACCCGACTAATTGCTTGAACTCCGGATCAGAGAAGTAAAAATTCTATTCCGTCTCGCCGCCGGGCTTCTCAGCCTTGAGCTCTTCCATTGTTTTTTTGTAGCCTTCGCGCGCGGCCTGAGTGACCTTGCCGGTCACTTCCCGCACGGTCGTGGCTGTTTCGGTGATGGTGCCGCCCACTTTGCGGGCTTTGTCGCCGACGTTGCCGACAACTGTCCTTGTGCGATCGCTGACCTGGCCGTACGTGGTCGTGGCCTTGTCTCCGATCGTGGCGGCAGCGTCACGGGCGCGCACCCCCATCTCGGAGGCGAACTCCTTCAACTGCTCGCGGGTCTCTTGTCCCGACTTCGGGGCGAGAAGCACTCCGAGGGCCGCTCCGACAAGCAGCCCCATTCCGAATCCGGCGGTCAAAAATCTGATGATATCTCCGGTGTCCGCACCACGGTATTCATCGTCTCTAGACATAATATTTCACCTCATTCGTTATCTCTATCGTATCTGCGCTCAGCGCGATATTCGCTCAACGCCTGCGCCCCCTGCATCAACCCCGCGAATAATCCCTGTAATGTGTTGGCGATCGGCACGATCCCGTTCCGAACGGCCCCGGTTGTCGCCTGAGCGTCATTCGACACACGCTCGATATTTTCCAGAAGCCTGCCTATTTCGTCCGTCCTGTCTCCAAGCTCACGAGTCAGCGGCTCAATGTTCTTTAACGTCTGTTCGAGGTCTCGCAGGACAGGTTTGATTTCCCCCTCTATGACCGTCAATTTTTCATTTACGTTCATGATCAGGGTGATGAGCCGGTCGACAAGGCTTTTCACAGACCAGGCGATCCATAAAAAGCTTGCGGCCAGCGCGATGGCCAATGCGCCCCAGACGTAATCCATGTCCTGCTCCTTCAAATCGCTCTAATCTGTACGGTCCCGAAAACCTCAGGGCTAACAATCATAATTTTGATTGACACGTCTGTCAATCATCGGGCTTTTTTTTACCGCCCATACATATTATACGACAAATATCCACGCCCGTGGTTTCACAGCCCCGCTTCATAATGTCCTATCGACAGGTTTTATTATTGCTTTCATATCTTATCTACCTTAATCTAGCTTTGACTCAATTAATCGCGAGTTGATATACTCATTGTTTGCACCGGACTCCCCCGGATTGTACAATTCACAGGTCGATGGCATACCAGGCGCTATATAGAACCTACCGCCCGAAACGATTCAGCGACGTGATCGGGCAGGAGCACGTCGTCCGCACCCTCCTTAACAGTGTCAGGCAGGGCAAGATCGGACATGCGTACCTTTTTTCGGGACCCCGCGGTACCGGAAAGACCACAGTCGCAAGGCTCCTCGCCAGGACAATAAATTGCGCCGGACCGATCGACGGAGAGCCGTGCGGAAAATGCGACCGCTGTTCCGGACCCGAGGAGGGACTCGGTGTCCTTGAGATCGACGCGGCAAGCCACGGCTCGGTCGACGATATGCGCCAGCTTGTCGCGCAGGTGAGCCAGGTTCCGCTCGCCGGCGGAAAAATGGTCTACATCATCGACGAGGTCCACATGCTCTCGAAGGAAGCGTTCAACGCATTCCTTAAAACCCTCGAAGAACCTCCGGAGCATGCCATTTTCGTCCTCGCAACCACCGAGCCCGGTAAACTCCTCCCGACCATCCACTCAAGATGTCAGCATTTCTCATTCAGACGAGTGTCGATGGATGTCCTCATCGAACATATCAGGAAAATCTGCGATAAAGAAAACATCAAGGCCGATGACGCGGCGGTTCGGATGATCGCGAGGGCGGGAGACGGCTCTGTACGGGACAGCATCAGTGTTTTGGAGCAGGCGATAGCGTACGAGCCGGACGGGCTCACTCTGAACGGCGTTCGCGATGTCCTCGGCATCCCGGACAGGATGGATGTCCGCAAACTCGGTGGATTTATTATTAACAAAGATCCCGCAGGTCTTAGCCAAAGTTACAGCGCGCTGATCTCATCGGGACGTGAGCCGCTTGAAATCCTTTCAGCGCTTGTCGCCCATTTTCGCGACCTGCTGCTCAAGTCGATGTCCATACAGCATGCGGACCTCGAAATGCTGCCCGATATCGAGATCGATGAGCTTTCGCGTCAGGCGGAAAATATCGGCGCGGGAGACGTTCATAACGCGATCGCTTTCCTGGCAAAGTGCGAATCCGAAATCAAGTGGGAGGAGGAGGCTGCGCTGATACTCGAAGTGTCGCTGCTAAGATTGGCTGCCAAGTTCAGGGGACATCGCGAACCGGCTGAGGAACATCATGTAACTACTGAAGCCCGGAAGCATGTCGAGCCTACTGTAAAACCTCATGCAGAAGTTGTCGGGAGAGAAGAGGTCGCGATCGATGATGAAAAACCCGTCCGCGAAAAAACGCTGTCGGGTGGAATTTCTCTGAAGAAAAAAAGGGAACCGTCTGAACCGATCGTAGAGCCGGCTATACACGGAGCCAGACCGTCGGAGCCTGAAATTAAGCCCGTCGAGACGCCATCGTCTGTCCCGACCGATTCAGACCTTCTCGAAATTCCCGCGGATATCGATCCATTATGGAAAAATACGCTTGAGAGCATCCGAGAGCTATCAATCGCGGAATATATTCTTCTCGCGCGGGCGGTTCCGTCACCGCCCCCGTCGGAGTGGGGAGAACCTGACCCGGACAGGAAGGTCCTTCTGACCGTGACGTTGAAGTACAAATATGAGGACGGCCTGATTCTGAGGCAGATAAAAAACGCCCCTGTGATGAACAGGCTGACGTCGCGGCTCGAGGAGGTCCTTGAAAGACCGATTGATATACGTCTTGCCCGCGCTCGCCCGGAAGGCAACGGAAAACCAACGGTCAAGCCGGAAGACGGCATGTACGACGGAGAGGGGCATGTGGACGGGACCGAGGAACGCGGAGGACCGTCGCTTTTTCCGGGCGCCGGGAGGGAAGTCCCGGCTGACCCGGACCTTCGACGAATCCACAACCTGATTGTCCAGGATTTCCCGGACTACGAGGTCGAGAGTAGATAAAAATTGATAAGAATAAACTCGGGAAAGTGCCCGGGTTTGAAAGGCAGGGGATTATAGACTTGACAGCACAAGAAAGCATGAACAAGCTCTATTATGGCGATAACCTGAACGTTCTCCGTCTGCACATCCCAGACGAATCGGTGGACCTGATATACCTCGACCCGCCTTTCAATTCCAATGCCACATACAATGTACTTTTCAGTGAACAGAATGGCAGTCGTTCAGCTGCCCAGATCGAGGCGTTCACCGATACATGGCGGTGGGATCAGGCTGCCGCGGAAGCATATCGGGAAGCGACTGAGGCCGGCGGTAATGTTTCGAGGGCATTGCAGGCGTTCCGGACGTTTCTGGGTGATAGTAACATGCTGGCATACCTAAGCATGATGGCTCCGAGATTGGTTGAAATGCGGCGCGTACTGAAGGAGACAGGAAGCATTTATTTACACTGTGACCCGACCGCGAGTCACTTCTTGAAGATGCTAATGGATGCAGTGTTTGGGGTTACCAATTACCTGAATGAGATTTCATGGCGGCGTTCTAATCCCAAGAGCCACATCAAAGTGAATTTCCCGAACTGTCGGGATGTCATTCTAAGATACGCGAAAACGGATCATCTTATTTTTAATATGATATATGCTGAGCATAATCCTGACTATGTCGCTAAAGCTTACCGCCTTCGGGATGAACGAGGTTGCTATCAGCTCCTTCCTCTACTTAATCCTAACGATGATCGACCCAATCTTACATACGAATTTCTTGGTATAACTCGGGTTTGGCGTTGGACCAAGGAGAGAATGGAGAAAGCATACAAAGATGGAATTGTTGTACAAGCGAAACCAGGAGCAGTACCTCGCTATAAAAAGTATCTATCAGATTCGAAGGGGCGAACCGTCACTGATGATTGGAATGACATCCAACAAGTGTCAGGTAATGAAGCGTTAGGCTACCCTACACAAAAGCCGGAAGCCTTGCTGGAACGGATCATTAAAGCATCGTCGAATGAAGGCGATATGGTTCTTGACCCATTTTGCGGATGCGGCACGACTATCGTTGCTGCCGAACGTTTGAAAAGAAATTGGATTGGTATCGACATCACTCATTTAGCGGTAGCCCTGATGAAAGTCCGGTTAAACGACACATTCGAAGGGCGGGCAGAGTATCAAGTGATTGGCGAGCCTACGACTGTTCAGGATGCAGCAAATTTAGCCGCCGAAGACCCGTATCAGTTCCAGTGGTGGGCATTGGGTCTTGTCGGAGCGCGCCCTGCTGAGAAAAAGAAAGGCGCGGACAAGGGAATCGACGGTCATCTCTATTTCCATGACGATCTGAAAACCGATAAAACAAAACAGGTTATTTTCTCGGTAAAAGCAGGGCATGTAATAGTTTCTCATGTACGCGACCTTCGCGGTGTTGTAGATCGCGAAGGAGCAGAGATGGGAGTGCTAATCACAATGCATGAGCCTACTCAGCCGATGCGTGCGGAAGCTGCGTCAGGCGGATTTTACCATTCCAAAGTCTGGAATCGGGATTATCCGAGAATACAGATTCTGACTATTGAGGAATTGTTATCCGGCACGGGAATCCAGGGACCGCCGATGCGATCGGGGACTTTCAAACAAGCGCCGAAAGCAAAAACTGAAAAAGCCGATCAATTAACTCTTGAATGAAAAGACGTTTTATTATAGAAGGAGAAATAAATGGGTTTTGACATGAATTCGATTATGCGCCAGGCGCAGAAAATGCAGGAGAAAATGGCTAAGGTGCAGGAGGAGCTTGCGAACGAGCGTGTCGAGCATTCCACCGGCGGCGGCATGGTCAAATGCGTCGTGAGCGGACAGGGCGAGGTGCTGTCGATCTCGATCGCGCCGGAGGCTCTGACCGAAGGCCATGAGATGCTCGAGGATATGGTCCTGATGGCCGTACGGGACGCCCTCGACAAGGCCGCCGCGCTTCAGAAGGAACGTCTCGGCGCAATTACGGGCGGCATGAATATTCCCGGACTCGGGCTCTAGGTTTTGGTTTGAAATTATGTCGAATCTTTTTCCCGAAACAATACGGCATCTTCTGGAGGAGCTGCAGAAGCTACCGGGCATCGGACCGAAATCGGCCCAGAGGCTGATGCTGCACCTCCTGAACGCCCCCGACAGCGATCTGAGAAACCTCTCGGAGCTGCTCAGGACACTCAAGGAGAAAGTGTCGCCGTGCCCGGTATGCGGAAACCTGTCCGACGGCGGTCCGTGCGCGATCTGCCGTGACGCGGTCCGCGACACCGGGTTAATATGCGTCGTTGAGGAGCCGATCGACCTCATCGCGATCGAGCGCGCGCACGATTTTCGGGGCGTTTATCATGTTTTGGGAGGCAGGATTTCTCCTCTCGACGGCATCATGCCCGACGATCTCGAGGTCGAGGCGCTTTCGCGTCGGATATCCGAACCGCTCCTTCCCGACAATCCCGTCCGGGAGGTAATACTCGCCACGAACACCGATGTCGAGGGCGACACGACGGCGGGATATATCGCGGAGCTGCTTCACGAGAGGTTTCCCGGCCTTGCGATAACACGAATCGCGACGGGGCTGCCGATAGGTGGGGAGCTCGATTATGCGGATCAGGTGACGCTCATAAAAGCGTTGCAGGGACGAAGGAAGGTCTGACATGCCCAGGATGGGCATGAAGCTGAAATTCCATCGGCAAGGATGCCGATGACACCGTTAATGAATATATATTATATACCGAGCGCCCTCGGGGCTATTCCCGAGGGCGCTTTCCAGAGACAGGAGGAGAAATGCCGTTTTGAGAGAACACCAGGCAGGAGGAGGACTGCACGCCAATATTTTATTTATATTCAGATTTGGAGCTTAAAGACAAATTTACATCGCCATAAGTTTGTTTAACTTACATCGAAGTCTGAATCTGCTGACCAAACCTTTTGTGTTACTCGATCAGGAATTCCGCCTGAGCATGAAGGTTGATCGTTGTCAATCCTGTTATAAAATTACCAAGAGGTGTGACAAGCGGTACATTGTCTCGCTGAAGCGCAACGTAGATCCTGTTATCGGGCGTGCGGTCGTTGGGGTTCAAGATTGATACTCCGCCCGGGTCTCGGACTTCGATTGTAATATCACTATCAAGAACCGTGAATGACAGAGCGTTATGTATACCGGCAATTAAATCGACGTTGAGATCGCCAACAGCCCCGCTTCGCGCGGCCTGACGGACAGCGTTGTCCATCTGGATCTGCTGGTTAAGGATCCAGCCGAAATCGAAAATGCCCATGAACAGGATAAGCAGAATCGGAAGCACCAGCGCGAACTCCACGAGGTTCTGTCCCCTGCTGCGTTTGCGAAATCGCTGTGATGTCTGAAAAAATTCCTTTGCTATCATTTCCGACCTCCGTATTCTTCCTTAACGAATGTCTCCGGTACGCCTATTATCTGTAATAAAAGTCAAAAAAAACCCTGACTTCGAAATCTCTCGGATTTGAAGCCCGGAGCCCTCAAAGACCTGTTGTGTCCACCATTCTTCGGGGCAGCCATACGGTCTCAGTGAGACTCCTTGCTTTGCGGCCCCGCCTCGCTGTGGGTGTGCCTTTTTTCGATCGGAATATTTTCCAACTTGTACGAATTATACCACATTGTTTGCCTTTTCGCAAGATTATAACATAATATAATATTGTAGAAAAAAGTGGTCCGCCGTGGGAGACGGCGGACCGGTCCTGAAATGGGTTAGATGGCAATGCGTATTTCCTTCTCTTTAACCCGTCTTCAGGTAAGTATGTCGATCAGCGCAACAGAAACCTCCCGTGATACCCTCGCAATCCCGGCAGCGGCTCCCGCCTGAGTGCGGGCTTCAATGGTCTTCAACGCGGCATCGACAATGTCGCCGTTTCCGACATCCGTCACGGCGCGGTTCAAAAGCGCCTCCGCGCGCCTCAGCATCGCGACCGCAGCATACAGGGAACCGGCATCGCTTGCGATGGGCCCGATTTTCAATCCGTATACGCTCCTTAGCGGGAACTCCCGCATAACCTTGATTTCGGCTCCCCAAGCTTAAACTTGAGTTATTTTCCGCCATTTTCACATGCGGCACGGCTTGTGATTAGACCCCGTGGGAGCTAATCTCATGGCAAACATGCGCTTAGCATTAAAAATTATCCTGCTTCTTCTGGCCATCCAGGGATGTATAGGTGGAGGGGCGCCCATGAGGGAAAAAGAACCAGTCTCCGTCTATCGTGGAGAACGCGCGGATCGCCCATCCCGGACCGTCCTGGTCGCACACCGCTGCGGAGCGAACCTTGGTCCCGAAAATACACGCGCGGCGGTTGTCCAGTCAAGCTTTTACCGTCCGGATTTCTATGAGATAGATATCAGACACACAAAGGACGGAGTCGCGGTATGCCTGCACGATGAAACCCTCGACAGAACCACCGATCTTTCGGGTCCGGTCTCTGAATTGACTTTCGATCAGATTGAAAACACCGATGCCGGCGCCTGGGTTTCGTCCACATTCAAGAGCGAGCGAATCCCCACTTTCGAGCGCATGGTCGATTCAGTGAATCCGTCCGCTTTGGCGATTGAACTTAAAGAACCCGACATCACCATGGAACAATGCAGGTCGATGCTTGAAATTCTTAACCGCAGGAACGATATCTCCTCGGTCGTGATGAGCTTTCACTTATCGGCGCTCGAATCCTGGCGCGAGGCGGAGCGTCTGTCCCCGCGAAAATTCCCCACCCGGACAGTTTTATTAACGACAAAACTTGATGATTCAGCGCTTAACGGGCCGCAGGATGTTGTCGGGATTCTTAAAGACGCCTGCAGTGGAGAAGTTGTCGAGGCGGTTCACGAAACAGGAAAAGCGGTGTGGGTCTGGACGGTGAACGACTATTTTTTCAGCTTTCTGGAGATGAAGGTTGACGGGATCGTGACGGACAGTCCCGACAAATTGAGGAAAATTCTCCCGCCCGGATAAAGGAATTGCAGCAGTCAGGATGTAAATATAAAAGGGGGATTTTTATTGCCCGAAAATTAGTCGTTTGATGTCCTGATATGTCACAAACAGGGCAAACAGAAGGAGAAGGGCGAATCCGGCAATGTGAATGATATTTTCCACGCGGGTGGTGACAATCTTGCGCTTTGTGATCAGCTCAGGGACCATGAATAAAATGCGCCCGCCGTCCAGAGCGGGAAACGGCAGCAGGTTGAAAATCGCGAGGTTAATCGATAGAAACACCATAATATGGATGAGGTCGACAAGCCCGCTGGATGCGGCCTCGTAGGTGATGGACATGATCCCGACGGGTCCCACGAGGTCGCCTGCCGACGCCTGACCGCTGACGAGCATCCCGATCATCATGAAAATGAAGCCCGACAGGTCCTGGGCCTTTCGGACACCGGCGATCAAGCTCGTAACAGGATCAGTCCTGAAATATCTTATTTTGAAATGGAGGCCGGTAAAAAACGCGTTGAGGCCGTCAGGATCAACCTCGCCCGGGATCGGCACCTCTATCACATGCTCTGTGCCCTTCGACATCGTGACAATTGAGACGGTTTTTCCGAAATGCTGCTGGAACTGCAGGTAAGTGGCGATGCCGTTTGGCGTCGGTACCCCATTGATCGATTTGATCTCGTCGCCCGATTTCATTCCAGCACGGGAAAGACGGTGATTGAGAGGTAGATTGGTCAGCACCGGCAGAGACGCGTCCTGCAAGTAGATAAGAATTCTCGCGAACGGCTGCTCGTCGGGTTGAAGCGTCGCGATTCCCCTTTCAGTACCGCGGCTGTATTCGATCTGCATGGGCAGGGGTCCCGGTACAGGCTCACCTGACGGGGAATCGCTCCAGGTTTTAACCATGCCGCCCAGTACCCGGTCGCCTGTCTTCATACCGGCGCCTGCCGCGATTAAGCCGGGTACAACACCGGTAATTACGGTACCGGATTCCGTTCCGACGAAGTCAGACTCATCCAGTTGAGTTCCGTCGATCGTGAAATTGTAGCTGTAGTCCGATCCTCCGGGGGCAAAGAAGGAAACTTTATAGTCGGTCTGCGTATCGAGCCCTTCCCAGGTGGTTTCTGAATTTTTCCCGGCGTTGAAATTGTGGTCGATCATCCCGTCCGGACCCTCGACCATCCAGCCGAACGACCCGCCGGCGGTCTCAAAGTCAACTAATTGGAAATTTGTCGCCTGTGGATCGGACGGTCTGAAAGTCCAGGTGTCGATTGCGCATTCGCGATAGAAAAACAGGTAAGGGGAGTATTCGTCGCTGACCAATTCGTCCTCGAAATAGTCGACATCCAACCTTAAGGGTTCAAATCCCCTGTAAACTTCTAGTTTAACCGACCCGCTGCCATCCTTGACTTCCAGCCTGCTCGATGGGAACGGAACGTCGTCAATATTAATGAGATTATCCAAGGACATGAGTTTCGCGCGCTCGGCAGGAGTGTCCGGAAGCACGTATAAAATTGTGCCGTCGTTACGGTAAATAAATCCGAGGCGGCAGAAGTAGTTGTCCACAAGACGGGCGACTCTCGGAAGGGCAGTGGTCTCGAATTTTTCGGCGCCGCGAGTAACTTGCAGGTCGACCGGAAGGCCTTTTGAAAATGCGATAGTCTGGAGCACGTCATTGGTGGATGAAATGCGGGCACCGTTAAGATGCGTGATGATATCGTTCTGCCGAAGTCCCGCCAGGTCTCCGGGACCACCCGGGACCACGCCGCCCAGTTCGGCCGCGGGGAATCCTATCGAAACCCCCATGAAGAACACAACCAGGACTGCCACAAGGATATTGGCGATCGGGCCTGAGAAGATCACCATAAATCTCTGGTAGGGGGGCCTGTTGACGAAAGCCCTGGGATCGTCCGCGGGAGCTGCGGAATAATCGGGCTGAGAATCAAGCACGGACTTGGATCGGATTTTCCTGTCGTCCGATCCTTCAGCCGGGGAATCCTGAGGGTCCTTTTTTTCGACCTCGTCCTCAGTGTCCATACCGTATATCTTGTTGTAACCGCCGATCGGAAGCAGGTTAATTGAATATTCCGTCTCTCCCCTCTTCCATGAGAAAAGCCGTTTACCGAAACCGACCGCGAACTCGTCGACTCGCATCCCACACGCTTTTGCCGTGAGGAAATGTCCGAACTCATGGGCGATCACAAGGATGCTGAAAATCAGGACAACCTCGAGGACGAGGACTGCGTGTTTCAAAAATTCGAATATTTCAGGAATAAAACCCAAAAGTATATTTCTATTTCCACCCGCGTTTTTTTACGTCGGGATTAATCTCCGTATAAGTTAGCACAAAATTCCATCTATGGCAGTGCCGTATTTATTTAATAATATCAATAATATCGGCAGTTTGGCTTTTTACGTGCTCGCGAGCCCACAAATCCGCGGCGAAAACGGCGTTTTCGGTGGCTTTCACGACCCTGTGGGCTTCAAGGGCTTCGCCCACCATCCTGCAGATCGAGGTGAACGGGATCCTGCGGGCGAGAAATAAGCTCACCGCAGCTTCGTTCGCGCCGTTCAAAACAGCCGGAGCGGTCCCGCCGAGTCTCAGGGCTTTCCGGGCGAGATCGAGCGCCGGAAATCTTGCATGGTCCGGTTCGTAAAATTCCAGACAGCCGACATTGGCGAGATTGAGTTCACTCACGGTGGTTTCGGCACGGTCGCCGTCGAGAAGCGCGTATTGAATTGGAACTTCCATTGTGGGGTTGCTCAACTGCGCGAGAAGGCTGCCGTCTTTGAATTCGACCAGGGAGTGCACAATGCTGGGCGGATGTATCACAACTTCGATATTTTCCGGTTCAAGCCCGAACAGGTACCGCGCCTCGATTATCTCAAGCCCCTTATTCATAAGGGTCGCGCTGTCAATCGTAACCTTTCGGCCCATTTTCCACGTCGGGTGCGACAGCGCCTCCTCAACCGTGATCTTATCGAAATCCTCCGTAGGACGGTTTCTGAATGGACCGCCGGATGCCGTCAGGATGATTTTCCTCAGCCCGGGATGTCCGACCCTCCCGTGAAGACACTGCATTATTGCCGAATGTTCACTATCGATGGGAACCAGTCTGCCCTTTCCGGAATCCAGGAGGTCCCTGATGATCTCCCCCGCCATTACCAGGCTTTCCTTATTGGCCAGTAGAACCTCCCGGTTGGTCCTTAAAGCGGCGAGTGTCGGGGCAAGCCCGATCGAGCCAACCAGGCTGTTTAAAATCGAGTCCGCTTCCGCATGTGTCGCCGCCCTGATCAGCCCATCGCTTCCGTGTACGATTTCAGGTTGTTCGCCTGTCCCATCCAGTAATCTCGCGAGTCCGGCGGCTTCCTCCTCGCCCTTCACAGAGACGACGGCGGGTTTGTGCCTCTTGACCTGTTCTGCAAGCACATCGATGCTTGTGGATGCCGCCAGTCCGACAACCTTCACACGGTCGGGATAGCGCTCAACCACTTTTAAAGCCTGTGCTCCGATGGAACCGGTCGAGCCAAGAATGGAAACTTTTTTCATTGTTCCTGAAGCAGAACACCTTCCACAAGGCGCTGCAAGCATCGATGTTATCACAAGGCACGGGCGATGTCATTCAGGACCCATGGGCCAGTCGGGTTAAAATCGAAAACCTCCGAATTCCGTTGCGGTTTGTTAATTGAACCGCTATTTCAAAGGTTGATTTTTTCGTTCAACGCGAGTACTATCACGCATGATTTCTTATTAAGTGCGGACAATAGTACATATCAATAACCCGATTCGCGGGGAGCGGGGAGCGGGGAGATTAATAAAAATGTCTCTGAATAAAAATATGGTGGAATTTTGTACCTCCGTAAACAAGCTCAATCGAGTTATTACCGATTACACGCAGCAGGTAATAGAGAGCGACGGTGTAAAGGACCTGCAGCCATCCGCCGGGGTCATCCTCCTTCCTCTTCTTGAGAGGGAGGGACAGACATTGTCGGAGCTTGCCGGTCATGTTCACATGAAGGCTCCGACCATCACCGTCATTGCCAACAGGCTGGAGAAACGCGGGCTAATCCGCCGCGAGCGCGGCTCCACCGACCGACGCGAGGTGCATCTTTACCTGACTCGCGAAGGCAGGCGGCTTGCTGAATTGCTCCAGGGCATCCAGTCGAAAGTCATGCAGCGGATGTCGGCTGGGATTACGAAAAGCAATATTGTCAACGCGGGTGAACTCCTTAACCTGATCATTGACAACTTATCGGACAAGAGAAACTAAGCTTTGTCAGGCATTTATAGCGGGCGTGTCGCTCCGGGTAAAATCCGCGCGTACAGCCATGCGGTTTATTTCGCGGAATTTTCAGCCTGGGGTTGTATCCCGGCGAAAATTTGATTTAATTTTGTTTTAAAGTGAAAATGAAATTGTTTCTCGGGCCACGGATTCAGAGGTGACGAACATGTCCTCGCGCCGCGAACGCGAAAAAGAAGAAAGGCGGAAATTCATCCTGGCGAAAGCGCAGAGCCTGTTCGCGGAAAAGGGCTTTATCGGAACATCGATGGCTGAGATCGCGGAAGCCTCGGAATTCGCGGTCGGCAGCCTTTATTCCTTCTTCGACAGCAAGGAAGAGATTCTGGCGACAATCTTTGAATACCATATCGAAAAGGTCATCGGTGAAATCGCGCAAATACGCGATGATAAATCCCTGACAGCCCGTGAAAAAATCACGGTCGCGCTTGAACAGCTCGTCAAGCTGTACGTCGACAACCAGGATTTTTTCAGGATTTACGTCGCCGAGGCGAGGGGAGTCGAATGGGGCATCAGAACCGAGGTCGGGGAATATATATACAAGGGCTCGGTTCGTTACATGAGCATCCTGTCGGATATTTTCAGGATGGGGATCGAGGAGGGCGTGGTCGGCACCGATGTAGATCCCGAATTCCTGGCCCTGCTCATGAGATCGTACGTCCACTCGTCAGTGATTCATTTCCTCTACGGTAATCGCGGCATCAAAATGGAGGACCTTCTTACCGCCGTAAAACGCCTGCTTTTCGAGGGTATTCGCCCGAGAGTAAATGGTGAGGTTCTTTGCGTAAAATCCTCGCTTTTTGATAAAGACGACATTTGACGAAATGGGAGCCATGTGGTAGACTTTTTATTGGGGTTTTGATAGAATAACGCAGATTTTTGATGACTTAGGCCTTTCCCTGCACTACCTCCTATAGCCCCCCGCCGCCAGGCGGGGGGTACAATTTTTAGCCGGAATCAGCCTTCAAGGGAACGAGACGCGGTGTCGCGATTTAATCCGTTAATATAAATACACGCATTAACAGCGCAGCCTTGACACAATGTAAAAAATGAGGTATAAATCAGTTGAGGATTTATTTTCTCAATCCCAATTTATCTTGTTAATTTAGGCCTTTCCCTGCACTACCTCCTGAAAAACCCCCGTCGCTAGACGGGGGTTCCATTTTAGGCTCCCTCGGAGTTAATCAGTCAAACAAAAAGGTTCCCGTGGAGGGGAACCGATAGTGCGGGATGTTCGTTTACCAGGTTCAAACTAGCCATCGTCATGGATAGCTTCGACCGGGCAGGACTCCTTGGCTTCCTGGCAGAGATCCTCTTCGTCCGGCGACTCCGGCTGCTTAATCACGTAAGCGCGGCCCTCGTCCTCGTTGTGACCGAAATTGTCGGGGGCGGTCTGCCTGCAAACGTCGCAGTCGATGCATTGTTCGTCCACGTAGTATTTACCGGGGACATTGTCGTCTGGTCTGTCGGCCATTTAGATAGGCCTCCTTCCATTAATAAGGGATGTTTCCGTCGAAGGGACTTTCCCCCTCAAACGTGGCGCACATTCTAACACCTCGCGCAATATCAGGCAATACGATCTAAAAAAAAAATAATTTAGCAAGTTCTTTTGAATGGGACTATTATTTCTTTAACTGTCCTTTTCAGGTTATGACCTTGACGAAACCTGGGGTGCGTGCGATAATATTGATGCAGACTCCCGGTCTGCGGCGGTTTGTGTTTATCCTGCTTCTCAATCCCGTTACCGCGCAAACAAATCAGTCCGCCGCAAAGGGTGCGGCTTGAACCATGGCCCGCCCGGATGGAGTCCTATCTAAGAGGTCCTTTCTGAAGGAAGGTCCAAGGAGAGATCTCATGAAGCGTCAACGCGGATTCAGTCTTGTTGAACTCCTGGTTGTAATCACGATCATCGGCATTCTTGCCGCGATCGCGCTGCCTAACTATATGAAGGCAAGAAACAAGGCCCACGAAGCCGAGGCTAAAACCAACCTGCATGTTATCCAGGTCGCGCTGGAGAGGTTCCATACGGACGAGGGCGAGTACCCCGGCGTCCTTGTTGGCGGCGACCAGAATTCGTGGACCCAGTATCACACGCGCACCGGGAATACCGATATTTACGATCCTCTCATTGAATTCAACTACGTCGACACCTACCCCAAAAACCCGTTTGTCGAAGAGGTCAAGGGCGGCTACTGGCTGGCTGCGACCGGCGGAAGCGATGTCACCCCCGGAAGCGGCGACCCCAGGTTCGGGATGAAGGGAATCTCGATGGTCAACTCGGTCGACGATCCGCTGTGGTTCACGGTTGGCGGCGAAAATGTCTGCGAGACCATCAATACGGACGGAACCTACCAGATCGACAACTACGGCGTTTATGGCGGTTACCAGACCCCGTCCGGAGAGCCGACCAGATACACAATCCAGGGAAGCTTCTTCTACAGGGCGGTCGGCGATATCGACGTGGTCCAGACGACTCCGTCGGGCAGCCCGACACGCGACCAGTTCCGTTACACCGGCTTTGAAAGGTACATGCTCGGCGTTTTCGGGTCGGACCAGACAAAAGGTCTCGACGTGATCAGGCTTACGGGCACGGGAATCTATCGCGACCAGCCCAATACCAAGAACTGGGACTACGATATACCGCTCCTTCTTCCGGAAACATTCGGCGGCGGCGACGGTCAAAACAACCCATTCTTCCCCTACAACCCCAGCCAGGAAGGGGCGGAGTTCTTATACGGCGCCCCCGACGGGCTTGAGGACGGTTTAATCCTCGTCCTCACCGACACGGGTGAAAATTTCAGCTTCTAGAAAATTTTTCATAAATTTTTGAAATTCCCGAGATTCCTGAAATTTCTGAAATTCCTAAGAAATTTTGATCCGTTCGCATCTTAGAAGTCGAACGGTAGAAACGCTTTGCGGTGAAAAAGTCGGAGATCGGGAGCGGATGAGCACGGGTTCCGGAGGGAAACGGTTAGAAACTCGAACATATACCCCTTCCATCCTCAAGCGCTCACCACAGGTGAGCGTTTTTTTGTGTTATAAACCGACCCATGCAGGTAAAATTGATTAATATTTCGCATAAATTCTTCAGGAGCGCGAGCCTCTGGCTGGCTGGTCCGCAGACGTCCCGACGGCAGTCTCGCGGACGTCCCCGTCCCCCCCCCAATTTTGCAGCCAACCTGTGGCGCTATCAAACGACCTCCACCAACTCGACTTTCCCCACGGACTCGCGGAGTTTGATGGCGTCTCACCTTACTAACACTTTCGCATACATGTCCGATCATAGCGCGAATTCCAGGACCGCAAGCTCACGTAGCAAACGCGGCCCGCGCATGAGTGGGATAGCCGTTGAACCGGCGACACGGTGTTTCCGGTGTTTCCGTTCCCGACGTTTCCGGCAACGGGAGAGAAAGTCGATAGAATGCCGATTTGAACCGGGATTGGAGCCGGGATTGGAGCCTATTTCAGGCGTTGCCGGGACGGGCGTTTCCGTTTCGTTGCCGATTTTTTTTCGCGGGATTTTTTATGGAATCAGGTTTGACCTTCAGGTCATGGATTGGATTGTGATTATTCAGGGTGTTCATACATACTATAGGACAGGCGGAGGGGTGAGTGGGCAATTATGGAGAGGATTTCCGCAGTTAGAAAATCACTCATATTCAAAAATATAGGTAACCGGCCCGGGTTTTAGTCTGTGTAAAGGGATTGTTGATCATTTTCCTGTGATTAAACCCAGTTCGGCATGCTATACTGTTAATGTTTCAATGTCCCTTCAATTACCGAGGAGGCTGCGCATGTGCAAGTTAATATCCAATGCATTTACAATAATCTTCCTGATGGTGTTGTCCGTGGGATGTTCAGGCACTGAGTTGCCGACATCGCCCATGGATTACGGTCATGAGGCCCCGTCGCCTGAGATCACATCGAATGCGGAGACCGCTCAACCGGAGTCCGTAAGTCATTTTCTCTGGTTCTACGAACTGATTTATATCGATCCCTCAGATCCGGAAGAAACCAGGTTTGAAACCATGCCTGTGCGATTGGTGAGCGCTCACTGGAATGTGCTCTCATGGCTCGAACAGGCTCCATGCACGAACTGCTTCCAACTGACAAGCCTGACGCCATCCGGTAATGGCACTTTGTATGCCGACATAGAGGTCACTCATCCCTTCGGCAATCCAAATTTGACCGGATTCGATGTCCGCGGCATTGCAATGTTCAACGCGAGCCATACATTTCCTGAATCAGGTCTGACTTTTTCGGATCGCACAGCAGGCGATGGAGCGGTGGTCAATCCTGACGGTTTCACGACTCTATACAACAGCACGACAGCAGGATCAGGTCCGAATGGGCTGCAGGGATACCTCAAGGGCAAACTCGCGACAGTGACCCCCCCGAACGCGCTTCTGAACGCGTACAAGAAATTCATATCCGTTGATCCCGCGAACACTCGAAACGCCTTCTACGCGGACGACTCAATCACTGTCACCTACGAAATCGACATGCCCGACCCGCCGGACCCGTTTGTCCTCGGTTACGCAGTCGATGCTTCCTGGGTATCTCCGACGAACAAGCCGGTTACCGACCCGATGGTCGATTTTCCACCCGAAGCCAATTGCCAGGAGCCATGGCTATTTGAAGTCACCGAAACTCCTGTCGGACAGGGTCTTACAAATCACGGGGGCGCAACCGTATTGACGCTCGATATTTTCGACTGGCAGGGAAAAACAACGTTGCTGCCTCCGAGAGTCGAGTGTCCGGAATTTTTCAATGGCTACAAAACCGCAACATGGGTGATGGACGGGACGGGGATCACTCGATACGAGGTGACAATCCAGAATGAAAATCAAGCTGCAGCCCAAACCTACAGGTGTCTGGCTATAGCCGAAGACACCACTAATGCAGGTTCACCTGACTGGCTCGACCTGACCGCATATCAGGTTGTCGAGCTGGAAGTTACGGAGAGCGATGACCAGTCCCCGGTTCCCCTGGCGATATTTTTGCCCCAAAAACCGAAGGTGTGTGAAGCCGTTGAGTTCAGCGATAATGGTTCATTCGATCCCGATGGCGGTTCTATAATCCTGTACGAATGGGACTGGGATAACGATGGGATTTTTGACGAGGAGGGAATTAACGTTTCACACACGTGGAATACGGTCGACGAATACACAATTGGCTTCCGGGTGACCGATGATGAATATTCATTGGGGACGACATATCTCGTTTTTAAAGTCCAAAACGCACTGCCGATTGCCTCTGCTTCCGCGGATAAGATCGTCGCTTTCATCGGAGAATCGATTGAATTTGACGGCTCAGCTTCCATCGACCAGGACTGCGGAGGAGAATCAATCACTGAATACGCCTGGGACTGGGAGGGAGACTTTATTTTTGACGATTATGGCGAGATTGTCTCACATTCGTTTTCGATTAATGAAACGCAGTATGTGAGCTTGCGGGTTACAGATAACGAATCAGAGACAGATTTTACGGACACCCCTATAACCATCGATGTCAACAACGGCTGGGCGCGTACCTGGGGCGGTGAGGGTGCTGAATACCTAGAAGCTGTAGCTGTTGATTCAGAGGGTGATATCTATGCCGTTGGATATTTTGAAGGGACAGTCGATTTTGACCCTGGGAGCGCGGTTGTTGAAGTCACAACAAACGGTGGGCGGGACGCTTTCCTTAGCAAATATACTCCGAGCGGCAATTTTATGTGGGTAAACACATGGGGAGGTGCCGAAACTGATTCGGCTGCATCTGTTGTGGTCAGCAGTTCGGATGATATTTTCATAGCAGGTTCATTCATGGGCACCATGGATCTTGACCCAAGCCCGGGCGGAATAGTCGAGCGAACTTCCAATGGGGAAGTAGACATCTTCATTGTGACGATGGACTATGACGGTGGATATTTATGGGGATGCGCTATTGGCGGTTCGGGTTGGGACCGAGGTTCTGACATTGCATTGGATGAGGCAACTTCAAGCTATTACTTAACCGGGTGTTTTGAAGATACGGTCGATTTCGACCCGAATCTGGCAATGGAGGATTATCACGCTTCAAATGGCTCGCAGGATATCTTCCTTAGCAAGTATGTGTTGAACACAAACGCATATTACTGGACACAAACATGGGGTGGCTCGGAAGAAGACGATTCGAATGGTATGGCTGTCGATGGCGCAAGCATCGTTTATGTTACCGGCAGCTTTCGGGATACTGTTGACTTCAATCCCGGCGCGGGGGTCGAATCGCGCACAAGCCAGGGAATGGATGAAGCATTTCTTGGCACGTTTACCTCGGCAGCCGCTTTTAACTGGGTCAAAACCTGGGGAGGAGCCGGGACCGATATTGCGCTTTCCGTATGTGCGTCGCCAGTCCTTTCGGAAGCCTGGGTGTGTGGAGTATTCAATGGAACAGTCGATTTCGATCCAGAGGGTCCCGTGGACAATAGAACTTCGAATGGTATGGCTGATTCATTCCTCTGCGGATATACCGGGGCTGGGGTCCGCAATTTCACAGATACCTGGGGAGGCGCTGAAACCGATTTCGCCACCGATTTAGCCTATCGTACTACTGCTGATAAATTAGTTGTTACGGGCTATTTCAGAGATGTTATCGATTTCGATCCGGGTGCATCGACTACCGAGCGCGCCTCCAATGGTGAGCAGGATGTTTACCTGTCATGCCTGTCGGCGGATGGCGCATTTTACTGGGTCGACACCTGGGGCGGAAACGGTTTTGATATCGGCCATGGCGTTGCGGTCCGAGGAGAGATCACCGCTCCAATATATGTGGGCGGAACATTTGAAGATGTTGTTGACTTCGATCCCCAGGACGGGATAGATAACCACATATCGAATGGTGAATGGGATGTCTTCCTGGGCAGATTCCCTCCCGATGGTCTGTGGTGAAACTCCTGTTCACTCCAAACCTCTGCAATCCTGCATTACGACTGCCAAGCGTTAATATTGCCAGTGACCCATAGATCTGGTTGTTTTACCTCTGCGTACACAGTAGAAATGACAAGGTTCCATCAATACTCCATGCAAACTGACGCGGTGCGGCGCCCAAATCCCCTCCCCAAAACTCGATTTAATTTTGATTAATTTACCCTAAAAATCCTCAGAAAATCGCGAAAAAGGCCGATATAATCCATACCGGACGCCGTAAAAGCCCTAAAAAGCTTGAAAAATAAAAAAGTCCGTGGTAGAATGTTGAGTGAATAGAATATTATAAGATAATATAAGTATTAAAAAAGCTCTAAAATCGGTTGAAGGAACGCTTTCGAGGCGTTTTGCAATATGAGGGACGAGGGAAATTGCATCGAAAGAGATGGGCCCGCTGGAAATTCGGGCCCGGAGGTTTTTGACATGATTTTCGTAACCGAAGGAGCAGTTGAGAAGGTATCCGAGGAGCTTGTAAAGTCCAAGTACAATCTCAAAGAGCTTTTTAACCGGATTCGGACCGAGAATCCGAAGGTCGCCGAGTACATCAAGTCGCAGGCTGACAAGTCGAAGCATCCGATGGAAGTGTACGGCACCGGGATCGTGGTCTACCTCCTGCTGAGGATGCAGGTGGAACTGGACGAGGAAAACATTGAGGCCCCGTCCGAGGATGAGATCGAAAGGTTCAAGGACTTCCTCGACACGACCGACCTTTCCGACCTCCTCGAAAACTGAGGCCGCCTTTGAATGGAACAAATACTAAAAGGAACCACGTGCAAGGTGGTTCCTTGTTTTATACCCGGACCCTAAAAATGTTTCACGTGAAACATTTTTAGCCAGCCTGCCGGACGGCACAAAAACCGGCAATTTCTGAGATCAAGTCAATGAAGGCATCAGAGATATATGAAAGGTCCAACAAGGCATTCAGCAATTACATCGACCTTTTCATGAAATGGAACCATGCTTTTAGTTTTTCCAAGTACGAGGGGTTCGATGAGATTGTCGAAAACCTGATCATGCCGTCCCTGGTGACCTCCCAGCTCCCCCAGCTTAAAACCTTTGACAGGGTACTCGACCTCGGCAGCGGCCCAGGAATCCCCGGTTTACCGCTGGCGATCGCTCGTCCTGATCTCACAGTGACAATGCTTGAATCGGGAGAGCAACAGGTCGAATTCATGAACCTCTGCATAAGGGAGCTGAAACTGTCAAATTGCAGTGTCCTGCATGGGCGTGCGGAAGAGCTTGCGCATGTTAAAGGTATTAGGGAGACATTCGATATCGCCCTGGCAAGGTCGTATGCGCCGGTGGGGATAGTTGTTGAAACCGGGTCAGCTTTCGTCAAAGTTGGAGGGCGGATACTGATCCACTCGACAGCCGAAAGAGCCAGGTTGTTATGGGACCTTTATGGCAATAAGGAGTATGCGGGGTGCAGGTACGCGGAGGTTGTTGAGGTAGTTGATGATCGTCAGGATGAGGTTTCATACATTTTCATGTCTTTTGAAAAAGTTGCCCTAACCCCTGAAGACATGCCCCGTTCATGGAAGAAGATGAAGTCAAGTCCACTTTTCTAAGCCTCTAAAATTGTTTCACGTGAAACATTTTAGGTGATTATTGAGCATCGGCAGGGATGCCGATGACGCTGAAATACCATGGCCAGGATGGCCATGACACGTGGGGTTATTAATTGATGGGGTCGGCTAAAAATGTTTCACGTGAAACATTTTAGGTGATTATTGGTCATCGGCAGGATGCCGATGACGCTGAAAAACCATGGCCAGGATGGCCATGACACATAAAGGATGGCCATGACACATAAAGGTTGATTAAGAGAACCCACGCTGGTATACTACCCGAATCATGCCGATGATAGCTGTCGCGAATCAGAAGGGCGGGGTCGGGAAGACCACCGTAACCATCAGCCTGGCGAGCGCCTTGGCGGAGCTTGACAGGCGTGTCCTTGTGGTCGATATTGACCCGCAGGGAAACGCGACGACGAGCCTGGGCATGTCCCGCATGGACCTCTTAGCATCAACATACGAGGTTTTGATTGACGGGATAAGCGCGAAGGACGCTATTTTCAGGACAGTGCAGGAGGGGTTGGACATTCTACCCGCGAACCATAACCTGCCCGGGGCGGAAATAGTGCTTGCCGACAAGCCGAACCGGGCATGGATACTGAAAAGCGCGCTGGAAAGTATTAAATTAAACTATGATTATATATTAATAGATTGTCCGCCGTCGCTCGGGATCCTCACCGTGAACGCGCTCACCGCCTGCGACGGGGTTCTCATCCCGATGCAGGCGGAATTTTTAGCGTTGGACGGTCTGACACAGCTTTTGAAGACGATAAGGATAGTGCGGGAGAGCCTGAACCCGAGCCTCGATATTTTCGGGGTGCTGTTTACCATGTACGACGGGAGAACGCGACTGACTCGTGAGGTTGAAACCGAGGTCAGGAGCTATTTCGACAGGCAGTCGGTTGTTTTTAAGACAGTAATTCCGAGGACGGTGCGTCTCGCGGAGGCGCCGTCCCACGGAATACCGATAACAATGTACGCGTCGTCGTCAAGCGGCGCTGAATCATTCAGAATACTCGCAGCGGAGGTTGAACATGTCACGCAAACCCGTGTTAGGAAAGGGGTTAAAGGCCCTGATCCCGGAATCGTCGAACCCTGCGCTCATGTCGGAGCAGACGGAACCGACCGAAACTCAGGCGGAGGGGTCAATGTGGGTGAGGTCGATCCCGGTCGAACGGATCAGCCCGAATCCCCATCAGCCCAGGCGTAATTTCGATGAGACCGAGCTGAATGAACTTGCCGACAGCATCAAGGTGCACGGCATGCTTCAGCCCATCCTTGTGACACTGCGTGGGGACGGATACGAGCTGGTGAGCGGGGAGAGACGGCTCAGGGCGTCGCAGATCGCGGGACTTAAGACGGTTCCGGCGATACTTGTAAACCCGGAGGACCCGGTCGGGTCGCTTACGATAGCGCTTGTGGAGAATGTACAGCGCGCGGACCTTGGCGCGATCGAGCTCGCGAACGCGTACAGGGAGCTAAAGGACGATTTCGGACGGAAACAGGAGGAGATAGCGGCGACGGTGGGGAAGTCGCGGTCGCACGTCGCGAACACGCTGAGGCTACTCGAATTATCGGAGCCGATGAGGGATGCGATCGCGAAGGGCACGATAACGCCGGGTCACGCGAGGGCGCTACTGGCGGTGGAGGAACCGGACAGGCAGAGGCTGTTCACGAAGATGATAAAGAACGGCATCAGCGTCCGGGCCGCGGAGATCGAGGCGAAGATGCTCGCGGACCCCGATAAAAAGCGGGGCGCCGGGCGGGTCGATGTTATATCCGAAATTGACGATAAATCGATAAAATTAATATTAAGCGAAATGGAGAAGGTGGTGGAAAGCGCGCTCGGGAGAAAGTGCATAATAAGGAGGTCGAAGGGCGGGAAGGGAACGGTGTTGCTGGACTTTTATTCGGACAGGGATCTGGAGTCGCTGGTGGAGAAGATTAGGTCCAGGTGACGATATTAAATATGATTAAGGATTAGCCGGGAAGATAGAGAGTGCCGACGAGGACGTCGGCGATACAGCCGGCTAAAAGCCAGCGTTACAGCCGACCAAAGGTCAGCGTTACAGCCGACCAAAGGTCAGCGTTACAGCCGACCAAAGGTCAGCGTGACAGCGGGCTGAAAGTCAGCGATACAGAAGACGATGATAAATATAATTATAAATTACGATACAGAAACAGTGACCGGAGGGAAAAGAAAGTGAGTTTCCCGGTAATTCTCATCGGCATAATAATATATCTGGGCATCGGGGTCGCGCTGATGTACTGGATCAAGCGGGACAGCGAGTTTCGCGAGATGTCCACTAAGGAGATGCTTGCGTACGGGTCGATAGCGCTGTGGCCGATTTTCGCGACGCTGTACGCGCTTCTCAAACCGCCGGAGGCTCTCGAAGACCGTGCCGCGAAGACCTCGTACCAGGATTTCAAGAACTTCATGCGCACGAGGAAGCCATCGGACGGGGATCTCTTGAAGAACCTCGACAAGTACAAGAAGACGTCTCCGGACAAGCCCATGGAGATAACGGGCACCGAAGAGGAATTCAGGGACCATCATCTTGAAGAGCTAATCAACACAGGCGAGTATCAGGAAGCGCTTCGGACGGCGAACGATATGCTAAGATTCGCACGTGAGCAGCAGGAGTACGGTCGTGTCGCGGCGTACGAGCGTTACATAATCGAGATAAAAAAGAAGCGTTCAACGGACTACGTCTGAAAATGGCTAAAAATGGCCAGAAATGAAATTCGGCATTTTTATTCATTTTCTATTCATCTAAATAAGCAGCAAGTTAAATTCGATTGTCAAAGATTTTCCATTTAATTTGAAACGCATTTTTCTCACGAGTGAAAGGTTTCGGTTGATAACTAGCCGTCAAATCTGGTAATTTACATAAAAATCCGAAAATCCTACTCTTTGGCATTTTCCACATGTTGAAAATGTTTTAATTCATTTTTCGGATTTTTCAGGCTATATGTCGACAAAGGGATAAGGATCATGCGCGGGCCGCGCATGCCACGTATGCTACGTTACTGCCTCGATGGTATAATTCAAATCCCTGATACTAATTTGCTATGAGCAGAACAGACCAAAATAAGGTTGAAGATCCCAAAGCCTCGGACGATAAACCCGCATGGTTTATATTTTTTGTAAGAGTCAGGAGACGTCTGGAGGGCATACTGGGTGGCGGGCTTGCGTGGATTTTAAGGAGAATCTCACGTAAGCGCGCGCTAAAGGTCGCGGATTTTTTGGCCGGAATTATTTTCACGTTTTTCAGAAGGAACAAGAGGGTATCGCTCGATGTCATAACGCTAGCTTTCGGGGACAAGTACACCAAAGATGAAAAGCTAAATATTATTCGAAAGAGCCAGGTCTACATGTGCCGGACCATTGTCGACTTCCTCAAGTTCAGCACGTACACGGATGAGGAAATGCTGGCATTATGCAGCGGAGTAACGGGACGCGAACATCTGGAGCGGGCGTTCGAGAGAAGCGACGGCGGGGTTATCGGACTGACCGGACATATCGGCGCGTGGGAGTACGGCGGGGCGTGGGTGGTCAAATCCGGGTGGGCGCTTGCGGCGGTGGGGAAGGAGCAGAGGGATCCCGGGGTGACAAAAATCATGCTCGACGCACGTGCCGCGACGGGAATCAAGCACATCCCGAGAACGAAAGAGGGGAACACTGAGATAATAAGGTCGCTTAGGACAAAGAACACTTTGCTCGGACTGGTGTCGGATCAGAACGGCGGCTGGGACGGTGTGTTTGTGGACTTTTTCGGGATACCCGCGTCGAGCGTGAAGGGGCCGGCGTATCTCGCGCTGAAGTTCAATGTGCCGGTGGTGCCGATATTCGCGATATGGGACGGGGACAGGTACAGGATGGAGATTCTTCCGGAGGTTGAGATTGCGCGTACGGGGGACCTCGAAAAGGATATTCTTGCGAACACGCAGAAGTTCCAGAAGGCGCTTGAGGGGATGGTGAGGAAATATCCGGAGCAGTGGCTGTGGGGGCACAGGAGATGGAAGACAAGGCCAGCGGGGGAGGGTCCGGTGCATTTGCATTGACTCAACCCAAATGAACCTTTGATTACTTTTCTAAATCGAATATTATAGATTAATAGGTCGGTAAACCGGAGGAGTGTCAATGTTCAATCGAATTATATTGCATTTGTTTACGGCTGTTGTTTTTTTCCAGTTTATAGTCGTTTCATCAAATGCAGACCACGAGGTTACAACAGCGGTTTCGGACCCCACGTGGTTTCACGAATACTCCGAAATGGAACAGAAGGTCGAGGATTACCTTGTCAGGAATCCTGTTCCGGTCAGAATGATGTGCGGTTTGGGGATAATGGGGGTTATCGAGAGGATAGAAGAGGTTATCAGAGGTACAGACATCCATGACCTCATCGTTCTGACCGATCATCGTGAATCCTATGTCAGGATCGCCAGTTTTAACCTCCTGACTGAAAAAAATCAAAGCGATCCGCAGGCTATACTCGATGCTTACGAGTCCGGCAACACAAGGACGAAATTCTTACTTTACACCCTAGTGGATAAAGGAGATAGAGACGGTCATTATGAAGCGTTCAAGGCGTTGATAGATGATCCGGAATCTCCCGTATTTTCGTGGGATGAGTTCTTCTTTGCCGGAGATTCCGGTTTTGATGATCAGGTGAGGGAATTTCGGGGATCTGAATATTCATTGAAGCTTTATGAACGGATACTGACAGAGTCGACACTGCCGTCAGAAAGGTCGGTCGCTGCCCGCTGCCTGGCGCGTTATAAGGACGATGCCGAGTCGATAATGCCGATGATGATAGATGTCCTCGAGGACGACACCATTTTTTACGATCCGCGGATTTCGAATTACGGGTGGTATGAAAATAATCCCCTTGCAGTCAAAATATCCATAATACACACGCTGGGGGAATATGGCGAAAACGCGGTCGAGGCTATTCCAACCCTCGAAACGCTGATTGCGCACCCGGATGACCGTGTGCGAATCGCATCGATGACATCCTTATACCTGACCGGATATAAAAAAGACGAGATGGTGTCGGGATTAATCGCGATGCTTGGAAATTTGTCCAATTTTTCTGACATGTCATACCTTGTGGAAAACCTGAGGACGATCGGGCCGGACGCTAATGCCGCACTTCCGGATATTATGTCGCTTCTGAAGGAGGAACCGGACAATCGAGGTTATGCGAAGGCGATAAACGATATTTCGGGCGATCCGGCAATTGTGGTCGATGTTTTAAACGAAGCCATGAGAGTTTCCGATCCGATGACTCGGAGGGCAATCGTCAATAATTACGGTTACGAGTGCCTGGAATCGGAGAGGCATACCGAAACACTTTACGAATGGTTCGATGATGAAACGGATTACAATGTGAGGGAATCGATCGTCTATAATCTGGATCGAGCTGATCCCCCCGTTAATGAATTTTTACCGTATCTGATAAAATATATCAGTGAGAATCCGGGCTCATCGGTGATAAGGATGATATCGGATTACGGTCCCGAAGCGTACGACGCACTGCCGGCTCTTCTGAACCTTTACGAGCGGACGGATATTAATTCGATACTCTGGTATGTTGTGCCGCAGGCGATTGAGAAGGTTGGCGGCAGTCGCGAGATGATTATGCTGAAGCTGGTCGACCTTCTGAGGGGAACGGATCAAATACCGAACGAAGACAGGGCTTTTGAATGGATCGGGAAGCAGACCGATATAATCAATCTCGCTTTTCCTGCAATTGTGGACTACATATTCAGTGAAGATTCCAATATCCACAACTACTGGATTACTCATGCACTTGAAATCGCCATTGAGAACCTCGATGTAAACTCGACAAATGATTATCCCTGGCTGTTGAAGGTCATATATCTGGATGAAAACGAACTCCAGACAATGGCAGCGCATAAATCGTTCGCAATGTCAGGCTCGTATGACGACGCGGTCGATAAGCTGTGCGAACTAGTTCTCAGCGATGATATGACCACTCAAAAGGGCGGGCTGGATATATTATCCGCACTTGGGGCGGACGCTGCAGGCGCTCTCCCCACGCTGAACTGGGTTCTTGAGAACGGTGAGTCACATTACGATCAGAGTATCCGATCCATAATCGAGAAAATCGAAGCTGCCTTGGCTGAGCGTGGCGGGTCGGACAATTAATTCTCAAGCTAAAACCTTGATTCTGTAGTAAAATCTAAATCATGAAAATTCTGATTGCAGGCGCGAGCGGGATGATCGGCTCCGCTCTTGGAGAAACTCTCAAAAGCGAGGGCTTTACGGTCGCGAAGATGGTCCGCGATCGCGACCTCCTGACGGACGAAACCGCGTTCTGGGACCCGTTCGACGACACGATCGACATCCCCAAACTCGACTGGATCGGCGGGACGGAGGGTTTCAGGGCTGTGGTCAATGTCGCGGGCGAGAGCATGGCGAACGGCAAGTGGACGGAAGAATACAAGCAGCGAATAAGGGACAGCCGTGTCAAGCCGACCGCCCTGCTCGCGAACGCGCTCACGGAATTGAAGGTCAAACCGGCGGTTCTGGTGAACGCGTCGGCGATCGGCATCTATGGCGACCGTGGCGATGCGCTTCTCGACGAAAGTTCTCCTCCGGGGAAAGACGGGTTTCTTGTCGCGGTGTGCAAACTGTGGGAGGCGGCCACGAAACCGGCGTCGGACGCGGGGATTCGGGTTGTCAACACGCGGTTCGGCCTGGTGCTGAGCACAAAGGGCGGCGCGCTGAAGAGGATGATTACGATGGCGAAGATCGGGGGGGCGGCGCCGCTCGGGGAGGGCAACCAGTGGTGGAGCTGGGTGACGATCGACGACGCGGTCAGGGCGATAATTCATGTAATTAAAACCGATAGCATCAGCGGTCCGGTGAATGTCACAAACACAAACCCGCTGAGGAACGTGGATTTTTCGCATTCGATGCAGTATTACTTCAAGGCTCCGATACATATGCACATACCGCCATTTGTTCTGCGCATGATGTTCGGGGAGATGGCGGACGAGGCGCTGCTGGCGAGTCAGAAGGCGATGCCGGTAAAGCTGAGGCAGACGGGGTTCAAGTTCCGTCACGAGAATCTGGAGCCTGCGTTAAGGCATCTCACGAGCGAGAGGGTGGAGGATGTCGAGAAGGAGCTGGGAAAAGGGGACAGTGACCTATTAAATTAAATTTGTATATTAATTGTTATCATACAAATTAATATAAATAGGTCACTGTCCCCTTTTCGATGCCATGTATTATGGTTGGAACCATAGGGCTTATTACTTCAGTCCATTTCATATACGCAAGATCAGGAGTGGTATAACCTGTGAGGGAAAGCTGTGAAAGTAAAATCAGACAGCACACTATCAACTTATTAAAGGAGATTACAATGAAAAACATAGGCAATATAATATTACTGACTTTCATGCTGCTCGTTCTTTCATGTGCTCAAAAGGATGTCGGAGTAAACGCATCCTCCCGCAGTCAAACCGGTCCTGCAGGAGAAAATTCCGTACTGGAGAATGACGCCGGGAAAGTCTCTTCAGGGGAGGGGGACATAATGCCGGCTGATTGGTATGAACCATTGCCGCCTGAGTATCTTTCTGAGATAGATGTAGAGCATACGCCGCCATTAAGCTTCAATGTGTGGATAGCAGACAATACTCTTCCGCCCCCGCAGGGACCGATGAGCTGGGGGATTGTATATGACAACGGGGATCAGACGTTAACCTGCCGCGGATTTCGTCACCGTGGTTCCGAGCACTATGGAGGCATCATTGACCCCGGTTACAAGGATGATTTCGTTGATCTTATTCAGTATATACAATCAGAGCCTGAATTCTTCACATACGATGAATTCGTGGAAGCTGCTCCCGGTGAAATGAATAAACCGGAACAATTTGATATTTGGATTGGTGTAACGATTGAAGGGTATGACTACGTGCTCAACGAGCACGCGAACACCTATGCCATTCAAAAGTTTGCACAGGGCACCCCATCAGTGGCAATGCAACACGTGATCGACGTAATGCGGACCGTATTTCTGCCGGAGGTGCTCAACAACCAATCATAGGTAAATAGGACGCCGGACGCCTATTTAATTGAATATGTTTGTTACCCAATTTGGTGCCTGAGACCACTACTGCCCCCCTTTTTCCCGTGTTCGCCCTTTCTTATTGCCAACCTGAAATGTAAAATCACCCGATGTGAGAGGCAGGTCGTCGATAACTATTAACCGCAATCCCGACTCGCTCCCGAAGTGGCCGACCATTTTCGTGACGGTCATCGCATTCGCGGTATATATTATGACGCTCTCGCCCGGGGTGTCCTGGGGACATCACTCCGAGGACACGGGCGACCTGATAACGGCCGCGTGGGTGCTCGGAATCCCGCATCCGACCGGGTATCCCCTCTATTGTTTGCTTGGGTGGATCTGGTGCCATATCGTCGCGATCGGCTCAGTCGCGTGGCGAATGAACCTCCTGAGCGCACTGTGGGCAGCGCTCGCGTCGGGGATCATGGTTCGCGCTGTCTGGTCCTCACTCAGACTTCTACCATCTGAAAGCCTTGAAAAAATCCCGCGATACGCACGGATCATCGCGTCGATATCGTCCGGACTGACTCTGGCGCTGGCGGTCGACACATGGAAATTAGCGGTAGTGAGCGAGGTTTACACGCTCAACCTATTTTTTATTTCGCTGATAAGCTGGATATTGATAGAGCTTGTTCTCGCCGCGCGCGAATCCGAACAGATCGAGGATGAGTCAGAAGCGGGACAGAAGCTGCGGGCAATAAAATCGAGGCTGGTAATTTTGCTCGGGTTCATCTGGGGACTTGCCCTCACAAACCATCTGACAAGTATTTTTCTGCTGCCGGGGATTCTGATCACTCTCGCATTCGGAAATATTCGCATCCGAGTCAAAACATATTTGGCAGGAGCGGGAATGACCGCCCTCGCGCTTCTACTGTACCTGTATCTGCCGATTCGGTCCGCGATGAATCCCCCGCTCGACTGGGGCAATCCCGAGACCCTCGGAAATTTCATCTGGGTCGTGACCGGAAAACAGTTCAGGAGGCTGATGTTCACGATGCTGCCGTACCAGATGCTCGGACGGATCCTGTGGTATTCATCGGTTCCGGGCGAGATCGGCGTCCCCGCAGGTATTCTTTCGTTAATGGGACTTTGCAGGTTGATTCTCGCGAAAGGACGTCATCTAATTCTATTTTTGATTTACACCGTCCTGCTTGTCGCGTCGAGTTTTTTATATGTAACGTCATATTCAATCTGGGATCCCGAGGGGTATCTCCTTCCGATGTTGTGGGCGATCTCATTCTGGGCGGGATGGGGGATCGCCATGGCGACCCTCGTCCCGAAAGAGGCGGTAAAATTCACGTCCGGCCTTCTAATTCTGCTGCTCATTACCGCGCCGATAGTGTCGATGGTATCGCACTGGACGGAGGTCGACCTGTCGGCGAACCGCGACGCGATACGTTTCGGGGAGGAGTCGTTCGCAAATTTCGATAAAAACGCGCTGGTCATAGAGGTGCGTTATGAGAGGGCATTCACGCTCTGGTATTACGGCGAGGTCGAATACGCGAAGTCACGTCCGGACGTCGCGGTCGTTTATGTCGAGCACATGCAGTTCGACTGGGGCCTCGATCTGCTGAAGCGAAAATATCCCGACCTGACGATTCCGGAGGAGCCGCTGAAGGGCGGGGTCCCGGATCAAATCAACGCGGCATGGATGATCGAGCACAACATCGACAAACGACCGATATACAGCGGCGCGATGTTCGACGAGTTGGTTGAAAAGGGGTATCGATTCGAGGGTGTCGGGATAATGTTTCGTGTGTTTCCGCCAGAGGAGGAATGAAGAGGTCGGTCCAGGCTTGCAGCGTTTACGGCTCGGGTAGCGAGCATAGAGGTTGGCGGGGATTTGAGCTATAGTACGTGACTGTGACTTTAAATCCATATTTTGCGTTTATTGACGAAAGCGGGGTCCTTCAAAAAGACCCGAATCAGCCGTTCTTCGCGCTGGGGATGCTTCTAATCGAGGACACATCGACGCTGTTCCATGAAATAACTCTACTGAAGAGGCAGGCGGCATCGGCAACGGGGAACAGCAGGAAAGCGTTCGAATTCAAATTCAAGGAAATTACTTATCGGTCGAGGCCGTTTTATGAGAGGTTGATCGATACTGCTTGCTCGGGCTCAATCGAAGTCAAGGTATGCGTGCTTGACAAGTCTCGAATTTCGAGTGAAGGTAAGAAATATATCGATATATGGGAGTCATATAACCGGTACATCAGGGACATGATTGAGGAATCTGTACTCGGTACTTCTCAATGCATCGTCGTGGCGGATTATCTAACCCGGCCTCGACGCAGCGACAAGTATCTTGAACGCGAACTGAACAGGCTTCCCCAGGTGGCCAACGCAATGATGCTGGAATCGCACGCTTCGGTCCTGATCCAACTAATAGATGTGCTTGTGGGATGTGTAATATGCCAGTTCAGGCAAAGGAGAAGCCCACAGGTGGCTCATAATAGCGAGAAACAAAAGGTCGCGAAATATCTTGCAAGCAATCTTGGAAGAGAAACTATGGCGGAAGTGTTCGAGGTGAAGGCACCAGTCCGGTTTGGTGTCAGAATGCTTGACCCCCTAAAATGAAAAACGGATCATCGACCTCGTCGACATCCGTTTTACTTAACCTACCACATTTTCAGAAAAAATCAAGGTCGTTACCAATATTTTAACCGTTGCAGGAAACGTCGTAAACGGAAACACCATGCTAATACTGCTGATCCGCTGCGGCGGGTCAGCGGGACTGCCTCGCTAAACCCGGAAGCGCCAAGATAGGAGGATCAATAGAATTAATGTGACGAGCGTGATCAGCCTGCCGACGTAAAATCCGGATGGCACATAGTTGAATTCAACCGTGTGATCGCCCGACATCACCTTCACCGCTCTGAAAGCGGCATCGGCAGGGTAAATTCGCGTATCGATCCCGTCGATTTTCGCCTTCCACTCAGGATTCCAGCCGTCGCGAAGGATAAGATAACAGTCGTCAGGGGCGGTCACTTCCAGAATCACTTTCTCCGGTTCATCCAGAGTGATTCTCACGTCGCTGCCTTTTAGAACTAGCCCCGAATCAGCTTCCGGTGGATAAACCGGCCATGGGAACGATCGATTCTCAGAGTCAGGCTCGGGTGGAATAACCGGCCATGGGAATGATCGATTCTCCGCCTCCGGGTCCTCGACCACAACAGCGCTGCCGCCCTTCACGGTGATATTTTCCGAAAACACAAGCGGATCTTCGAATGGATGATTGGAATATCCGATCTTTTGTGTCAGGAATGCGCGAGGAGCCGGGTTTATCACCTCCCAGACCTGAATGAAATCGTCCGGCTCATCAGTACCGGGCAGATTACCATCGATTCTGTCGTCCCACACAAGCGTACACGCAAGTTCCGAATTTTCCTGATGATCGGCGATCGGAATCTCGTGCGGAGGCATTCCGTAGCGGCTTTCCATAGGGAGTTCGCCCTGCGAGATGATCCATCTGACACCGAGCGCACGGAAACGGTCGTTATACATCGTCGAACCGGCGCGGAAGGCGATGAGAGCGCGGTAATCGATGAACGAATCCTCGAACAATGTCATATATCGCATGTATCGCGACGGGACGAGTGAATCGTAACCGCTGACGTCCTCGAGTTTATAAGGCAGATGCACATTCGGCGTGAACGGACTCTTGACTCGCCGTGACGGGTCGAACGGAAGCGGGAGTTCCGCCCATCTCGCGACACGGTTTCCGTCGGCGGGATTTTCGATGTCGGAAATTTTTTCCGCCCAACCGGTGATAAAAGGGACCGGCGGCTCGTAATCCGCCTGCGAATAGACCGGCTGAAGCTCCCAGAAGGTGGTCGTCGAAAAAATCAGGACGGCGATAATCGCGACATACGGAAGGTGCCAGCATACTCGAGGCATGAGGAGAAGAACGACCATTACAATCGCGATTGTGGCGTGGATTGTCAGGTATTCCGAATAGAAACCATCGCTACGAAGCAGGTTCGGGTTGGGAATACTTTCAAGAAACGGCAGGCTGGATACCGGCGCGTATCTCAGGAACCAGTATGTAGTTAAAATCGACAGGGCGGCGACCGCTGTGAAAATTATTTTTCCGACAGGAGTGATCGATCTCCCCTTCTCGACCAGATCGATCAACACCTCGATCCCGAATACAGCAAGCAAAACAGCGATGAAATTCACAACCTCGATCGGGAGAAGGATCGTAACACTCCAGCCTGGGAAGATGTCGAGGAGGAATATGTAAATCTCGGGAATCCAGACAATGAGTCCGAAAATCAGTCCGAGAATCGCGAGCAGGCGCGCGCGCGGCCGCCATGCGACAATGCCGAGACATGCGAGAAGGTATGTCGTGATCCCGGCGTACTGCCAGGCCCGCTGCGTTCCGCGACCGTTGATTGGAAGCAGGATGTCGGCTCTCTGGCCGAACCGCTCCTCGACCGGGTCGAGTCCGGCCTCCCTGGGGGGAGTGATCAGCAGGCGTTTTTCACGCTCGAAAGCCTTGTCGAAAAATCCCCCGACCTGCCTCACGGTCTCTTTAGAATATTTCCACGCGGGGTAATTCGCGATCGCGCTCAGACCAATCCCGAAAATGAACATGGCGAGAATAACGAAGATCGGGACGAACCACCTGATCGAATTCTTGCCGGTGCGGTGCGACATCCACCATCGACCGATGAAATATAGGACGGTGAAATATGTCATGTGGATGACGAGCACCGGGTATCCCGTCATCAGGATCAATCCGAAAATAAACGACGAGAGGACCACCGGACGTATTCCCGGTTTTTCGAGAAATCCCTCAAGCGACCACAGCAGCCACGGAAATCCTACAACGCCAAGTGTCCAGAGAGGGAACGGAAGAAAATGCAGGCCGGTAGAGAGCCAGAGGATCGACCCCATCGACGATACTGTCCTCGAAATTCGCCAACGTCTCAGCAGAAAGAACATTCCCCATCCCGACAGAATCAGATTAAACAGTTGAAACCATCCGATTATCTTATGCGGCTGCGAGACAAGTTCGGCGAGAATAAACGGGGGGTAAAAAAATGGGATCAAACGATTCGCATAGAGCGGCGCTCCGCAGAACTGCCACGGATTCCAGTGCGGTACGCGTCCCTCTTTCAAACACAGCTGCGAATATTCGAACCAGGGTCCGTATTCGAGAACAGGGTCATAGATGCTGGCCTGATAATCGGTCGGCTCGAGTCCCCGCGCCCATGGATGAATGCTCTTCCACGTGTCGGGCATGAGCGCGCGTCCCCCGAACACGAACGGGTTCATCAGAAGAAGGACGTAGGCTGTGATTATGATGAGGGAAAGCAGGTCAGATCTCAGCGACGGTTTCTCATCGACCGCCTCAGCGGTTTCCGACCCGTTCACTATACGGCACGAGAGATCCATTTATTCATTTAACCTGTGTGCTGGAGAACGTATCTGAGAAGCTCTTCGGTGCCCGCGTCGTCGCCAAGACCGGTTCTCGCCTTGCGGACAAGGTCGCGCGCGTCGGCCCGCTGGTAGCCGAGCTCGATCAAAGCCTCGACCGTCTCGACAAAATCCCGTCCCGCCTCCGACCCTTCCATCCCGCGTCCCAGTCCGGCGCCGGGGAGGTCCGTCCATTCGAGCATAAGTTCATCCGCGAATCTGTCCCGCAGTTCAAGAACGATCCGTCCCGCGGTTTTCGCGCCGACACCCTTGACCTGCCTCAGCACCGCAGCGTCGCCGGCCGCGATAGCCTCGACAATGCGGTCGCGGGGGAGGTCCAAAATCGAGAGGCCGGTTTTGCATCCGAGGCCGCTGATTTTCAGAAGGGCTTCGAAAAGGTCGCGCTCGGCCGACGATTCGAATCCATACAGAGCCTGCGAGTCCTCGCGGACCTGAAACGATGTGTACAGCCGGATCGAACCGCCCGGTCCCGGCAGATTAATCGATGTCCTCGGAGGGATATGGACCATCAGCCCGACACCCATGCCGTCGGGGCGCACGACAACGCCGTTGTCGGTCTTTGAAATTATTTCGCCTTCGATAAACGCGTACATTTTTTATTGTCCGACAGACTTATCCTCGTATGAGTTTCTCATGTAAGCATGCGTAAGCGCCACCGCGAGGGCGTCCGCGACATCCGCCGGCTTCGGCATCTCCTTCAGCCCATAGTGCATGACGACCATTTTTTGAACCTGCTCCTTCGCGGCGCGTCCGACGCCGGTGATCGCCTTTTTGATCTGCAGCGGCGCGTACTGCCGCGACGGGATCCCAAGGCTTTCCGCAAGAACGATCGCGGCGCCCATGACCATGGCGACATCGATCGCTGTCGAAACATTTCGATGAAAGTAAACCCGTTCTATCGCGAGCTCGTCCGGACTGTGCTTGGCGATCACGTCCTTAAGCTCTTCCATAATCTCATGGAGGCGCTTTGATGTCGGCTCGCCAGCCTCGGTACGGATGAATCCGAACTCGACATGCGACGCGTTACGGCCGTCATAGTCCATGACAGCGTAACCGCAGCGGCTGAGTCCGGGGTCGATCCCGAGAATTCGAACGGATTTACTCACAGGGGGCATTTTCCCACAGTTGGAGGGGAGGGGTCAAATTGCTAACTCATATTAAAGAATTTCAGGCGGTGACAGGCACCCCGATTTCGCCTGGCAAGTTTTTTAGGAACTTGATGTCAAGGGTAAGGCGAAATCGGTGTGCCAGTCCCCGCTTAATGTCCGCACTGTAAAATATGCACAACCTACGCGCGGCATTGAAACTGAATCCCAGCGCCTTCAGATAATCGTCGAGATAACCAGTCTCCACAGCAACGACCAGATTAGTCAGGACCAACGACACAAGGTTCCGGTATGCTTCCTTTTTCGTTTTCCCCTGATCCATCATCCGAAGTTCCGGGCATTCGGCGAAATACCAACCGTCCTCTTTGAAATCGCGATAGGAAAGCTGAACCTGCAGCATCCTGAGATCGCGGTTGATGAGGATATATGAATTTTCACCCTGAGACATCTTAACGTTGTCGCCTCCATTAGCCTTGTTATTCATTATACTTTGACCCCTCAACGCTGTCCAGAGGTCTGTACTGAATGATGCGAACACCCATAAGCTACGCTCGAGGACTCACTCCGCTTATGGGCGCCACCCGAGTAGCTTAAAGGGGTTTTCAAAATTATGCGAACACCCATAAGCTACGCTCGAGGACTCACTCCGCTTATGGGCGCCACCCGGTTATAGAGGACTCGCTCAGCTTATGGGCGCCACCCGAGTGTCCGCTTATGGGCGCCACACTGTCTCGCTTACCCTCCCCCCATGTGCTAAACTCCGACCCATGCTCCTCACACGCCGGAGCCTGATCATCCTCGCCACGGCTGCCATCTGGCTGCTCGCGGAATCCTTTTCGCCAATTTTTGTCTCCGCCTTCATCCTTCACCTCGGAATCGCGATAATTCTGATCCTTGTGGACTTCATGTTCACACCCGCGGGCGAGGTTCTCGATGTCGAGCGGCACTGCGAGGAAAAATTGAGCCTGCTCGCCGAAAACCCGGTCACAATCCGTATCACGAACCGGTCCGACAAAAAAATCACCGGCTCGCTTGTCGATGAGTATCCCGACCCCGGACAGATTACGCCCGAGACGCTGGAATTTTCGGTGAATCCCGATGAGGAAGTCCAGCTTACTTATCATTACCGTCCCGAAAAACGCGGCGATGTCATATTTCCAAGAGTGCATTTCAGAATAATGGGGCGGCTCGGGTTTATCATAAGGAGATTCCCGTACAAACTCGTCACGAAGGCGCAGGTCTACCCGAACCTCATCCAGACCCGGCGTTACGACCTCCTCGCGAGAAAGGGCGCCCTGTTCGCCGCGGGATTCAAGCCGATCGGGCGGTTCGGCAGGGGCACCGAGTTCAGCCAGCTAAGAGAATACAATCCGGACGATGAATTCCGCTCAATCGACTGGAAGGGAAGCGCGCGCAGGGGGAAATTGGTGGTGAGGGAATACGAGGTCGAGCGGTCGCAGCCCTTGACCCTGTTCATCGACTCCGGCCGCCAGATGATCGGCAGGATCGATGAGCACACGCGTCTCGATTACGCCATCAACGCTGCTCTCATGCTCGCGTATGTCGCGATTTTGAAAGGCGACCAGGTCGGGCTTATCGCGTTCGGAGCGAAAATCCAGCATTACATCGCTCCGAGAGGAGGAGCGGCGCAGTTGAACCGCATAATCGAGGCGCTCTACGATGTGCAGCCGTCCGAGGTCGAGAGCGATTACGCCGGGGCGATCAAGACCTTCCTCGCCACGTGGCGAAAACGGAGCCTGCTCGTGCTTTTTTCAGATGTTGTCGATCCGTCAGCCTCATCAGTTCTGCTCGGCCACCTTCCGTCCGTGCATCCCCGGCATCTTCCGCTCGCGGTACTGTTGAAGGACCCCGAGCTGACCGCAATCGAACATCAGGTTCCGTCGAACGCCGAAGAGCTTTACGAGAAAGCGGTCGCATGCGACCTCGCCACATCGAGGGAACTCGCTTCACGTCAACTTAGCCGCGCGGGATGCCTCGTGATCGACGTCGCGCCGCAGGACCTCACCGTCGCCGTTGTGAACGAGTATCTCCGGCTGAAAGCGAGAAGCATGATTTGAAAAATATTGAGTCTTCAATAATAATAGTAACGCCATGCATACTCTGACGATAACAACGACAAAACGCATCGAGACGATCGATATCACCGGGCAGATCAGAGCCGTGGTCAGCGAGAACGACTGGTCGGACGGCGTGATCACGGTCTATTGCCCGCACACGACCGCCGCGGTGACGATAAACGAGGCCGCCGACCCGTCGGTTCAGTCCGACATCCTCAACACCCTTTCAAAACTGGCGCCGTACCGCGACAACTATCAGCACATGGAGGGGAATTCGGACGCGCACGTGAAGGCATCGATAATCGGCCCGAGCGAGCAGGTGATAGTGCAGCATGGGCGTCTGGCGCTGGGGACGTGGCAGGGGATATTCTTCTGCGAGTTCGACGGTCCGCGGGAGAGGAAGTGTTACATACATTTCAGAGGGGATAGATGAGGATTCTTTTGTAAGTAAGACCATTTCGCAGCCTGGGAAGCCGGGGGTTTCCGGTATCCCGAGTTAAAATTAGGGTAATTCGAAATTAATCCTGTAAGGGATCCCGGGTAACGATTCTGATTTTTTTCGTAATCGCAGAAGTGATTAATAATCAGTATTGACCATTTTCAGCGATAAGAACTGCGGACGGGACGTCCGCGGTCCAGCCCGCCAGAGGCGCGCGCTCCTGATAAATTAGATTATAAGCAATATCGAATATAAAATGGAAATAGAAACAAGAAAGCAGCCCGGATGTCGGGCTACCGGGCTGCATGATCACATCGAATTGGTTTTTTCAGGTTTAAGGAATCCCTTCGGCCAAATTCACAGGGAATCCGCATACTTCAGCTTGCGCAATGACATATATCAAGCCGTTTAACCCTTCAATGGTAAAGAGATAACTTGTAGTTCCCCCGGGAAGGTAACCGGTACTGTACGGATACTGCCCGGGCGCGCTGGTATACTCCCCATTCGGGCCAAGCGGGAATCTCTCGTTGCCGACAAAAAGATGAGCTTGATTTAGCGTATAAAGGCTCAGTGTGTTGGGATTTATGCCGCTCAGCTCGTATTCGATGGAAGCGGTTCCTGCGAAATAGTCGATGGTCAAGGTGCCGACATTAGTTCCATTTGCCAGGTTACATTGGCCCGCGCCTGCCCAGAGGTCGAATACATAGTGGCCTTCCGGCAACGGGCCGTTCGTCCATCCCCAGTTTTCGGGGATAATCTCGGGACAATCGATGAAGCACGTGGCGTATTCCCCACCGTACGCGTACGCCGTCTCGCAACCGGGTAATGGAGGAGGTGGGGGGGGTGGCGGGGTTATTGGGCATGGCTCATCGCACGGTTGCTCAACAGGGATACATCCCGCTTCTATAAATGTCATCTGGTAATCCGGCCCAGCATCAAGAATAACTGCTTCAATCTCAGTCCAGTCCGAACCAGGGTGATAACCTCCGCCGTTTGCTTGTGCATCATCCACCATCTCCTGCGCGAGTGGGTCCAGATCTGTGAACGGAGGTACCGTGAAGTACCATATGGCCTGCTGAATATCGCACTTTGAAGCAGCGGGATGCTTGTGATTGAGAATGTAGTTTATCCTCTCCCAGTCACAATAAGCTGCGGACCCAGGGAGATTTGAGGCCTGACTGGAAAACAAATTCACGGAATAAAACTCTGGCTGCGGCGGAACATGCAACTGATTATCAATTTCCTTCGATCGTTCCAAACACCAGCCAGCAAATGTGCCATTATATACAGAATAGCCTGAAGGTACGTTACTTAAATCTACTTCCTCCCAAAAGCCCCAAACTTCAGGTGGGTTGAATTTGCACTTATTAAGTACATGGAAATCTGCTATCACAGGTGATGCTGGAATTTCAACCAGGCAATTAACCAACTTGCATTGGATCGTGCAAATGCAATACTTCGCCCAATTGGCGCCGGAGAAATCATAACAGTCGCTGTCGCCGGCCCACGCGGTTTCGATCCAAAGACCGTTTTCGGTAATCTGCTTCTGAACGACCGCGTGCGCAGTGATGACAAATTCGTCCCCGTCACTCCAACCTCCGCCCAAAAATGAGCAAATGGGCACAGTGTATTCATAAACCTGGACAGGCGGATTATGAATCATACTGTAGTCGAAAAGTCCGGGAATCGGATTGCCGTTCGCTTGAGGAATGTCCTCAACTGTCCTCGCGATATGCAGGTGCGTTTCTGTCATGTACCAGCCATCAATTGTCTCGTACAGGACATATACATTCGTCTCATCGTGGGTGACCACAACCTGTCCGACATTAATATACTGACCCGCTATTAACGGAATCGGGTCGCATGGTTCGCCGAACTGATATTGCCACTCCGATTGCCATTGACTCGCATGGTCACCCTGGTCCGAAAAGACCGGAGTGCCATCCATGTGCGGAGTCGTGACAGTGCCTGTTCCGTGGGCGCATCCCCAGTACAACAGTACCGCTGTAATCGCCAGGAATACCGGAATGACCCCTTTTTTCATTGTTTTGAACCTCCAAGTTTTATTTGATGTTACCGATTAAGGCCTTAACCTGTTACGCAATTTAAGTCAACAGCACATATTCGGGAATCCATTTCCGTGGATTTCCTAACTGGGTTGATAAAATGATTTTAAAACTACGGCTCCCTAGGAGAAGATTGATTAAAGTTATATTAAATACTTTTTCATCAAATGTAAAGCTAAATTCAGATCCCGGGTTATAAATCATACTGACTGCTGTTCGTGATACTTAGGAAATGGTCACATCGCTCTTGATGGTACCGAGCCAGGGTACTGCTGGAAATCCTCGACAGCGGGGATCGGGATCGGGTCCACTCCGGCAGCCTCGCGGATGTCTCCCAGCACCTTGCTCGCGATGAGACGGTCCTGTATGCGTCCGGCGACCGAATCCGCGAGACGTTCGCGCGTTTCCGCCGACGCCGTTCGGATCGGGAAACCTATCTCGACGTCGCATCCCGAATCGACACGGTTTATACGTATACTCATCGCCCGTACGATCTTCCCGCGATATTCCGCCTCATAAACGCGGTGACGCGCCGTTCCGGGAAGATTGTCCGTGAGGAGCTTCGGCACTATGAGCCCCGACTGAGCCTCGGGACCCGGAGTCGGGGGAGGGTCGGGCAGCGAGGAATTGCCGACCCACCGGTCGACCGCCGCGACAGTTTCATCGAACCCAAGCTCGATATTTGTCGAGAAATGTTGATTCGGCTGGCCGAGGTCGACGGGAAAACCGAGGACAATCGCGGCGTCCCTCATAAATCGGAACATCCGGCCGTCGCGCGATATCAGATTCCATTGGCGGTCGAACCGTCCCGAAAGCCCTCTCAGGTAGAACCCGACAACCACGGCAAGGCCTATCAGCATGATGATGGGGAGGATGAGTCCCACGATGTTGGGCAAATAACCCATTTTCCTGAGAACGAACGCGATTATTCCCAGGAGCGCCACGACCAACATGCCGGTCCAGAACGGATACTGTTCCTTTTCCGCCTGCGGCCAGTGCTTGCGGACTATCGCGGCGGCGGTTGACGATGCCTGCTCGATCTGTTCATCCAGGTTCGAGAAGTTTGTCATGACCATATGAGAGGTCGGGGCGGGTTCGATGACGGTTGGAGACGGGACGTTGAAAAGATCCGGTTGGTCATTGGGCAGAGTCATTACATCGGGACCTCCTCCAGTTTGCCGTCCTGGTCGATTTTCAGGATTGGGGACCCTGGGGCCGCGCCGGCTGCGATATTTGGCGTAGCCGTGACGACAAAACCATGACTTGTCACTTCGATCTCAACATCGTGTCCCGGGACAAAGGGAGTACCCGCTCCCTGCGCTTTATTTGTATAGCCTTGAGGTATCTGGCCGTCCCTGACAAGCTCCGGCCAGGTGGCGTACGAACGGTGGAGCGAGTAGTACATCTGCTCGGCGGTGAAAACCTGACGCACCCTGGTTTTGGAAAGGTCCATGCCCATCGGGCTGCTGCCGGTTCCGGTGTTCGCGCCCTGCAGCATGGGGCCGTAACTCTGCAGCGACATCGTCAGGAGGATGCAGACAATCGTCACGCTTATCAGAAGGCCGATAAGACTGAACCCTCGTTCGCTCATAAGATCCCTCACATTGCCGCTACACTCAAATTATATCACACCTGTTAACATTTTGGTCGTTCCGGGTTTAGCGCGTGAACGGATTTACAGAGGTCACGGCTTTAGGTAGACGCGGACGGGACGTCCGCGGTCCAGCCGGCGGGACGCCTGCGGTCCTGAAATCGAAAATACCAGTCAACCAACACTTATCGCAAGAAATGGATAATGAACGATTTAATTGGAGCACGCACAACGCTCGGGGACGAGGGTTGTGCGTGCCATTGGGATTTTTTTTGCATAAAGGCTGCGCTTCAGTTTTGTGACGGACATGTGAGGCGTTGCTTTGAACCTATCACGCCACTTGCCAGTCTCATTCTGGGATATTACAATAGAGCTGTTCGGTGAATTCGATATGAGTGACGAAAAAATTAGAAACGAGGAAAACGAAACCGCGCGGCACGATGCCGCGCAGTCCGGGGATAAAAAACCCGATAAGAAAGCCGATAAGAAACCCGAGAAGCGGAAATCCGACCCCTGGGTCCTCTGGACCCGCGACATCGCAATCTGCCTGATACTGGTCCTTCTCTTCAGGGCGAACGTGGCAGAGGCAAACTACATCCCGTCGCCGTCGATGGAGCCGACCCTGAAGGTGTCCGACAGGATCATAGTCGACAAGATCAGCCTGAAATGGCGTCCGCTGGAGCGCGGGGAGCTTGTTGTTTTCCATCCGCCGCTCGAGGACCGAAGCGGCGAGAGATGGATCAAGCGCGTGATCGGGATACCCGGCGACACAGTCGAGGTCGTTCGGGGCGTGGTTTACGTAAATGGCGAGAAAACCGATGAACCTTATATAGAAAATCCCGGGCGGTACTCGAGAGAGCTTATGAAGCTTGCCGATGACGATCCGTCAACCCCCGAAAACGAGGGAGAATATTATTTTATGGGCGACAATCGGGACAACTCCCGCGACAGCCACATATGGGGACCGTGCCCTGCCGGGAATGTGATTGGGCGTGCGATATTCCGCTACTGGCCAGTCGGGTCAATGGGTATAATTAAGGATAATGACAGCGATAAGGAATAGGGATGGAAAACTGCAGACGAAAAAATGAGGGTTCTGATGCCCTCTTTTTTTTATTCAAACAGGTCGATTTTTATTTTAGAGCAAATCCACTTGACGGGTGATTATTGAGCATCGGCAAGGGTGCCGATGACGCTGAAATACCACGGCCAGGGGTGATATCAATCCCGCTAACAGTGTATTGAATAGACCCAAGGCGGGACCAATCGCTAACCGCCACAAGCTACGTTCGAAGACTCTCTCCGCTTGTGGCGGCCACCCGGTTAATAGAGTTTACATTAACAAAAAATACACGCTAAGCGGGATTGGTATGAGCCTGTCTCTGAATTTTCCTGGAGCACTCTAAACTATGCGAAATATTAATCAATTTTACCCGGCAGCCTGGATCCGATTGCGGACGGGACGTCCGCGGTCCAGCCAGCCAGAGGCTCGCGCTCCTGAAGAATTTATGCGAAATATTAATCAATTTTACCCGGCAGCCTGGATCCGATTGCGGACGGGACGTCCGCGGACCAGCCAGCCAGAGGCTCGCGCTCCTGAAGAATTTAGTTATAAACAGATTTTGGCGGGTAAAAATGATTTTTAAGGCGCACTCCCAAGACCTTCCGCTAATATTTCAATTCAGCTTTGGACGCAGATTGGTTACCGGAATAATTGCCTTAACGATTTTTGTGATAGTCTGGGCAGCTTACGAGTGGATTACCGGCAAACCAACTGATGACTGGAAGCCCCCGAGAATATGAAGCAGGCTTGGTAGTAAGATGAAGCCAGGGATGGCTTCATGCAGGAAGGCGTGGACGCCTTCCCTCCAGTAAAGATTGGGAATTTTTGCGCAATTGCCCCAAAATGTGTTTATTTCACCTTTAATAAATTGTATATTACCTTCCAAACTCAACGGTCCCTGACTTATCGAGCGACTATCGAGGAGGGGAAATATGTCTACACAAGGCAGTTCCAATAATCCAAACGGTATGGTCACACGATCGATTTTTGGCCTTTTGATCGGGATCATTATTGTTCTCGCTCTAATTCTTATAACTATTATGGCAGATAGGATCATAAACAAGACTATGGTGCGCACGGGAACTGAGGTCCTGGCGAAATCCCAGGACTCATGCGTGCGGTGTCACGGGGGGTCAACTCCGGGTATCATCGAGCAGTACGGCATCAGCGCGATGGCTGCCAAGGGCGTGACCTGCCGCGACTGCCACCAGACAGAAGCGAATTACCCCGGTTCCATCGAGCACTCGGGCACATGGGTGCTTGCCAGTCCGACACCGGCAATTTGTGAAAAATGTCATGTGAATGAGGTCGCGCAGTTCTATGCGAGCCGTCATTCGGCCCCGGCGTACGCAGCCATTCGGGGTACCGGTGATTTCAACGATGCGCAGCTCGCGATTTATGAATCTATTCCGGAAGGCTCGTTCGCTCCCGACAGCATGCGCAACGCCCTTTTTGCCCTCGAAGGTCCGGAAATTACCGAGTTCGGTTGCACCAGGTGCCACAGCATCGGAAAACCGCAATTGGACGGCTCGATCGGTAAATGCCAGTCCTGTCATTTACGCCATGAATTTTCACTGGAGCAGGCCCGCAAGCCCGAAACGTGCAACGCATGCCATATCGGCCCCGACCATCCCCAGTGGGAAATTTACCAGGAATCGCCGCACGGCATCGCGTACCAGACCACAGGCCATAACTGGAATTGGGACGCCGATCCCGAGAATCTCAAGGTCACCGATTTCCCCGCGCCTCAGTGCGCGACGTGCCACATAAGCGGTTTCGGAACCACGAAGACGTCGCACGATGTCGGCGAAAGGCTGTCATGGTATCTTTTCGCCCCACAGAGCTCGCGGCGTCCGAACTGGGAGGACAATAAAACCAGGATGCAGGCCGTCTGCGCGGAATGTCACAATATCGACTGGATCCAGGACTTCTATGCCAAAGCCGACACCGCCACCGAACGCGTGAATGAACTCGTTGCCGAGGGCACCGCAATATTCGATGATCTTAGTAAGGGCGGCTACCTCACCCCCGACATCCCGTTCGATCAGTCCATCGATTTCACTTACTTCGACCTCTATCATAACTGGGGACGTACCGCCAAATTCGGGACATGGATGCTCGGCGCGGATTATGTCCAGTGGCACGGCGCGTACGAGATAATGAGAGAACTTGTCAAGCTGAAGGAACAGTCGGCGATACTGAAATCCGGACAGACCGGCACTACTGAGTAATACCATTCCCAATTAACATGAGTTGATTGAATGAGCTGGAGGATTTTCGAGATGGTCCACCTCCATGCTACGTTCGAAGACTCACTCCGCATGGAGGCGACACAGGGATTTTGGGTTTGAAACGATTCCGTATAAACGGGATTGGTATAAATCATCAGCGTAAAATTCAAAAATTAAATTAACAAGAAGCGGTCCCGATTAATCCGGAACCGCTTTTTTATATTCATGCGAATATCAGGTTAAATTCCAATAAGCCGGACATGAGAGCCTGTGTACAATGCACTTCCGCCGATCAGGTCGGTTACCGAAATTTTTCCGGCTTCTCCAATGCCGGCAAGGATCGGACCTACCGGCATCGTGCGGTTATCGTACTCCGGTATATTGATGGACATCCCGTCGACCGCCAAGCCGTTTAGTATCGCGCCCTTGCTCCCGACATGCCACGGGCAGGCTATCACGCCCGGTTTTATCCCTTCCGTCGCGATAAGCCTGCCTTCAATGTAAAGGGCTCTCCCGTTCCCGTCTTTGAATTTTTCACCATTGTTCGCGGATGACGAGAGCCGCACGCGATCGCCCGTCTTAAGGCCAAGATTTACGGCATCCCGGCTGTTTATGAATACTTCGGCTGAGGGAATATTCGACGCCAGCAGGTGATTGGCTGTGTCGATATTGCGGTCCATGCCCGACTGTTCCATGTATGAAATAATTTCGAATGGATAATCAGCGTTCTGGGAGTCACCATCGATGTTGCTAAGCTCGGGAATTCCACTGAACGGTTTTCCGGTGTTCGGATTCAATGTTGTAGCGACGCTGTCGAAGAAAATATGAAACGTCCCATTGACCGGTGCAGTTGAACGCAGCGGCTTTTCGAACCGTCCGCCTCTATTTAAAATATAGACGATTTTATTCCAGTTATCCCGTCCGGACGCGTCAACAAGCCTGTTTACATCGAAAATCGACCGGGTCAGATGAGACCTCGCGTCCAGGAATAGCCCCATCTCCGGTAAGTCCGCATCCGGGACAGGACCGATTTCGTCTTTCCCCTCAGCAAGGTTTGAGACGATTTTCATCGACCAGTCGTCCTGGTGATTGAACCCGGAATTTTCGCCGAACGCGTCTTTTCCGAAACCGGGAAGTCCCAGCTTTTTTCCAACCGCGATCAGAACCGCTTCGAGATTCGACGGCATCGAGATCCCGTCAACCGTGACCGTATCAACTACCGGCTCGATAGCGGGCTGGCAAACGACCGCGGATGAACCGATTGGAGCGTCCCCGACCTTTTCGATACCCCAGCTTTCCCACGATTCGGTGTCGGGGAAGATATAATCCGCATACGAGATTGTGTCGTTAATAATCGGACCGCACGCGATCACAAGCGGAATCTTACTCGTGTCTCCGAGATCCGCAATCTGCCTGTCTCCACCGGGGATTGTAAGCAGTGACGGGGGACGGTGCATGAAAAGGACGGATGATGCATAAGGGTAGCCGTCCGAAATCGACGGGATCACCTCTTGATATACATTCCGGCTGAACGGGAACCACGGTCTGCGCGACGGATACCCGTCGAATATTGTGCTTTCCTCATACCGAGAGCCTTCACGGTTGCACCTGAGTCCGATTACCGGGAATTTTGACGGATGTGCCGCGAACAGGGCATTGAACTCCGCGACATCGGTCCCGAACGCGCTCCATCCCGGCGACGCTCCTACCAGAGCTCCGCCCTGTCTGTTATTCCCGACCAGTAAATTCAACGCCACTACAACCTGATCAGCCTGAAACGCTCCGCTGTTTCTTGTCTGGACACCACCTATCTCGGCGATTGAACGTTTTCCGTGATTTGCGAAATCCTCCGCGAGGTGCGCGATATCATCGGCTTTAACCCCGCAGATATCCGCGTATTGCTCGATAGTCTTCGTTGAGACACTGTCTTTCAACAGGCTGAACGCGGACCGGGCGGTGATTTTTCCATTCTCAAATCTGCCGTACAGGTCGCCCCTGACCGCTGATGTCGAATCGTCCGGATTTACAGCAATTGCCTGTCCGTTCTGAACGACAACAAATTCATTTTTGGTGCCAAGCCCTACCTCATCGGCTCTCAGATAACCGGACGGACGTCCCGATTCTATTTTTACGAGATACGATGCCGCCGCAAATGAGCTTTCACCCATTTCTCCGGCGGACGCTGTGTTCGCGCACGAAAGAAACGCGCTGTCAATTTTGTCGTGTTGGAAAATCCATGCGAGCATCCCCATCGCGAACGCCGCTTCTGTGCCTGGATTAATCGGAATCCATCGGACGAGCCTCGACGCCGACCTCGGCATGCGCGGGCTTATCACGACGGGTTTAAGTTCATTCCGGACTACTGCATTGGCGATCTGCGATGTCACTGTCGGCGGAGCGAAATCAGGTTCCGAATAACCACCGCCGAAGAAGACCGCGTATTCCGCACGGGAATAATCGGTCCTGACCTTCCTGTCGTTCTCGACCCAGCCGCCGTTACGCCACTGTCTCGACGCTATTCTCCATGCCAGGTCCGGACCCGTGTTGTGCAATGAGCTGTCGTCGAACGCGTTGACCGACCCGAAAGAGTCGAGTACAAACCATTCGATAAGTTTTTTTCTTCCGGTGTCCGCGTTGCTGGTCAAAAATACGAGTTCGTTGTTTTTCGGACCGAAATCTGGATGATTGGGATCGATGAGCTTGTCGAGATTTGCGGCTTGTCGGGATTTGAACTCGGCAATATTTATCTTCATCGACCTCAGGTTGCCGATATCAGCCGCGATCGATTCGGCGATATTTCTGTCCCTGAGAGTGTAAATGTCCTTCAAACCCGCGACATGTCCGTCCCCGAACAGGTCGCCGCCTTCCACAATTTCATCGATTGCGCTGTTGAAATCAACCGTCACCCACTCGCCCGCGCCCCGCGATGTACCGGGTTTTCGCTTCAGCGCCGTTCTCAATCTGGCAGGGTTATACAAATTCCCGATTCCCGCCTGACCGATGGCGCAAAGCTGTCCTTCAACCACCGCTCCATTTGCGGGAGTATCATTATAATCTAGCTTCGGTGATTTATTTCCGGGACTGTAGGCGTTGCCGTCGATTTTTACCAGCACGCCGTTATCGATCTTGCACTTGACGGCGCATGACTGGCTGCACTGAAGACATGCCGAATAGATAATGTTCTCGGGATTATTTCGGGTGTATTCGTACAGGACATCGTTGGATTTTCCCAGTAAATGCGCCTTTGCGGCCCTGCCGAAAATGTTGCCGACCGTCCCGGACATGATTGCGCAGCCGCCGAGAAATGCCATCGATTTTATAAACCGACGTCGTCCCGGCTCGAAATTTTCATTGGATTTCATTTTGTTCTCAGACATGACTGCTTCCCTCTTCGTCGGCGGAATGTCCATGCCCGGTATTAATGGGAAGCAGCTTAAATGCCAATATGAAAAGCCAAACACAAACCACGAGGACCCCGATTGTTGACAGGATCTCGACCCCGCTTGGGGCATAGCCCGTCTCCCACCTGAAATTGTAGGGATAAGCTACATCGAGGCCCTCGATTACCGGTGGAAGCTGGGCGGGTATAACGATGTTCGTGCGTGTCGCCATCATTCCGACAACTACAAGAATCCCGGCGATGCCGAGATTTCTCGTTTGTTTCCCCCAACTCGGATGCAGGATCAATATCGCCGGAATGACCACGCCGACACAGATTTGCATGAACCAGAATACCGTCCACGACCATGTGGGTCCGAATATCGTGTACTTCCACGGTATCGTCTCGTCAGGCACTCCGCCATAGAAGACAACCAAGAGCTCAAAAAACAGGAGCAACTGGTCGAAGACGAGTATATAAATCGTCAGGTTTGCGAGATACCTCACAAGCGAATATTTCAGGTCTTTGTCAAGCTTCAGGAACATCGCGGCAAGGAATGCCAGAAGTCCGCCGCCGGACGCGAGCGCTGAGACGAGGAAGACGATCGGAAACAGGCCGGTGAACCAGTACGGACGCGCCTTGGTGACGGCGAAGATCGCGCCTGTGCCTCCGTGCACCGCGATCGCTACCGGTATTCCGATGATTCCAAGCGCGAACATCAATTTCGACGCGGTAACCTTCCATTTCTTTCTGTCAAAATCCGGACCGAATGAAAGCCACTCGTAGATTTTGGCAAATGGTCCGCCAGCCTTCGACAGATCGGAAAACCCGGGCCTGAGCGCGATCCAGATTTCGGCCATGATGATTAATCCGTATAAAATATAGAACCTGGCTTCCCAGGTCAGGACTGACGTATTGTTACCGTGAGTGATTACAAAATATGAATGAAGCGGTTGCCCGAGGTCCAGTAATATCGCGAACAGGCCAAGCGTCAGGCAAATCAACGCCTGGACGAGAGAAAGCGGTCCGATAGGCTCCAGATGCTTCGCCCCGAATACATAAACCAGCGTCGACAGCAGGAACGATCCCGCGGAAAGGCCTATGAAGTAGATATAAAGAGCTACCCAGATTCCCCACGGCACATGCTGAGTCAGATGGGTAGTTCCCATCCCATATCGGAATCGCCAGATGAACGCGCCTATTCCGATTACCAGCAGTACTGCGAGTAAGGTGTAGCCTAATACCTTGGTGAATGTTATTTTTCCCGTTTGCTCTGGCATTCTGACGTCCTCAGGTTAGATAATATACATTTGGCTCGGTGCCAATTTCTTCCTTGATTCTGAAACTCGACCTCGTGCGCAGAAGCTCGCGCATGCTTTCACCGTGGACAAGGCATTTCGCTTCCGGGTCGTTCAGGTCGCCGAAATGAATGACATCGTACGGACATGCCGTTGCGCATGCCGGGGCGAGTCCGACCGACAGCCTGTGCAGACAGAAGGAACATTTCCTGGTTGTATTAACCGGAGGTTTCAAACCTTCCCTGACGCGGTTTTCCTTGTATTCCGGCGACGGCATCTTCTCGAATTCAGCCGGCGGCTCGTAAAAATAGTGACCATAATCGAAAGACCTCGCAGCGTACGGGCACGCCGCGATGCAATAACGGCATCCGATGCAGTAGTCGTAATCTACTACGACAATCCCGTCCTCCTTGCGCTTGAATGTCGCGCTTGTCGGACAGACCATGGTGCACGGGGGATACTCGCAATGGTTGCACGGACGAAATATGTAGCGGTGGTGCACATCGGGGTAAATTCCGCGCGCTTCCTCCGCGGTTACGTTGTAGTCGACCCCGGGGGGCGTGTTATTTTCAACCTTGCAAGCCATCATGCAGGCGCGCGCGCGAACGCATTTCTCCGTGTCGACCACCATCCCCCAGCGTGCGCCCTCTTTTACCCTGATGCTTCCCGGCCCACCTTCATGTTCAGCGGATACCGGCGCCGTAACCGCGGCTCCCGCGAATGCCACGGCCGATACCGTCGCGGCTTTTAAAAAATCCCGCCTTGTCATACCATCGCTTTCGGGTTCTTCGGCTGGTTCGGACCTTACATCGGAGGGTTTCTTTCGATCTTCTTCCATCTAAATTCCTCTAATACACGTGTTATCAAATTTGGCAGCATTCCCAATATGCAGGCATATAATTTGTAAACAATTGTTTACTTTGTTTACAGGTCTTATCAACGGCAGGACAAAAAAATACCGGAACTATAACCAAGCCCGACTTTCAGAATGCTCCAAAACCTGCAAAGGCTACAACATTCTTTCCCGGTGGTCAAGGTAATAGATTAAAAATGGAAATTTAATACACTTTAAAATTTTCCTGTGATTTAATTTTTAGAGTTAAGTAAAAAATTTTCGATGCCGGGACATCATATCCCAGTTTAAGTATAATGGCCGTAACAATTCAGCAGTAAGGGCAGGCTTAAGGAATCCGCTCCATAACTGTCGCGGTTCTGTTGAACTCGTCTTCCTCAATAAGCCGGAGATACCCAACCAACAGAACCGCGACAGTTATGGAGCGGATTCCTTTGGTTCACTCACCTGACTGAGGTGTTACTAATGACCAATCGCGAATTTTTGGGTTGCAATGTAATCTGGTTGTGTTATCCTGCACCTGAATTCAAACGGTGACTCCAGTCATGGCGGCAAGTCCGATGAGTCATAAGAGGGCTAATGATGCGACGTTTACTTAACAGGGGGCAAATTACGGTCATTGGATTAGTGGGATTGATCCTGCTTGCTTCGACCTTTCAAACCTCGGTTTTAGGGCAGGACAGCGCGAGTGGGGAGGCCCTTTTTAATGACAAATGCGCAATGTGCCACACTGTCGGCGGCGGGAAATCCATGGGCCCAGACCTTAAGGGTGTCACCGATATCCGCACGCATGCCTGGCTTGTCAGGATGATCGTCGATCCCGATGCCCTACACTCTGAAGGCGATCCGATTGCCACGGAGCTGCAGCAGGAATTCGGCATGCCGATGCCCAATGTCGGGATCAGCCGGGCCGAAGCTGAATCGATCCTTATGTTTCTGTCCGGGGGTTCCGCGCCTGCCGTAGAAAACCCACCGGTCGCTGCCGATGAAACTGCAACTTCCGAAACAGGCACCGGCTCTATTGACGAAACCGAACCGGCCGAGGAAGCTGTCGATGAGGACGAATCGGTCGAGGAGGAAGCCACCGAGACCACCACGACCGATGAGATGTCGGGTGATCCGTTTGTAAACCGGGGAGAGGGGATTTTCAACCAGAGATGTTCGGCATGCCATTCGATCGGGGGCGGACGCAAGATCGGTGCGGACCTTCTCGGAGTAACGAGAATTCGCGACAGGGAATGGATAAAAGAGATACTGATGGACCCATCGGTCTTCAAAATGCCGATGCCTCAGTTCGGGCTGCCTGAATCCGATATCGAGGCGGTCCTTGAGTATATCGAAAGCCACGAGGTCGGCTCCGAACCAAGCTTTACGAATTCAATAGGAAAGCCGGTGCCCGATTCGGTCGTTGGAAACGGTGAGGCCGACGCGGTACTGGATTATATTTTTGGTGAGGATCGCGCCGACAAGCCGAAAACCGCGGCACTGGGTCAGCCGAAAGCATGGAAGGACATCCCGGGAGTCGCAAGAATCCTGGTCGTAGTCGCTTCTGTGATTTTTGTCATCCTCCTCCTCTCAATCATGCTCGAGGCGACGTTCCGCAAGAAACCACACGACAATTAAGTTTATTGAGGAGTTTTCCCGGTAGCAGCTAGCCCGGAGCGTCAGCGGAGGGTAGCTGCTACCGGGAATGCAAAAAATGCCGGGTAAAACGCCCGGCATATTTTTTCGGATTTCGATTACTACTAAGCCGCGCCTAATGTGTGTATTTTCTTACATCTCGGATAGCAGCTACCCTCCGCTGACGCTCCGGGCTAGCTGCTACCGAGATACGCACATAATACATGCAATATGCGCGGCTTAGTAATACCAGTTCCACTTATCAAGTATTTTTTATAACAAAGCCTGGGTGGCCGTCACAAGCGGAGTAAGTCCTCGAACGTAGCTTGTGGCGGTTTGTTCCAAATCCCATCCTTTATCCATTCAATACTTGTTAAGCAGAAATGGCATAAACGGGTCGAGTCAGATTCACTCCGATACCGCCGCCGCAGGACCCCGTGTATGGACCTTTTTGGCGCCTTCGGTCGGGTCCAGGAGCGCTATCAGCCCCAGCATGCCCATGTCGGCGAACAGCGCGGGGGCGAGGATGGGCGCTCCACGGATAAATCGCTCAATGACAATATGTCCGCCGGTGCCGCTGAGTACGGAGTTTACATGAAGCATCGTGCCGGTGAGCCCGATCGCAATCAGGATAAACATTCCGACCGCATAAACCGCCAGGTCGCCCTTCGACGGATTATTTATAACACCGAGTAGGACAGCGGACATGACCGAAAACAGCCCCGCCACATAGGGGAACCAGAGCCAGGGATTTACAAATCCGGTGCGGGCGTGGTCCAGTACGCTGCTTATGAGGCAGGCAAGAGTTCCGAGAGCGACCAGGAAGAAATATGCCCTGGTTTTGCTGAATGGAAACTGCAGTCGCGACCGTCCCATGAACACTAACCGTCCAGTGTCGGCAGGCTCTTCCCGCCATGCCGCGCTGATTCCGAGAAACCCGATAAAACTGGCGGTCAGGGGTGCGATGATCGGGACTGCCCAGACCAGCGTATGAATGGTCACTTTCAATCCGACCGGAGCTCCTTCAATCACCGTGCGGTCGATGTGCAGGTACCATCCATAAATACCCATTAAAATTGTCCCCAACAACGGTATTGTGGCTATGATGGCTGACGCCAACCGGGATCTCTTTGATATCAAGATGGCAAAAATCAGAAATACCCCGGTGACAGGTCCGGCGATAATTGGCGGCCATTCGGCCGGAACTATCGTACCGCTGATCGAATGCGCGAGATAGTGGTCCACTCCGAGGAAAAACTCGTTGATCACTATCATAGCCAGCATTACCTGGTCGCGCGTGAAGGGCAGTTGCCTTCGCTCGAGCAGTTTGGGGAACAGTATTGCCAGGTAATACATCGATTATTCCCCCTCTGTTCCGCCCGAATCGCCCTGGTCGGTTTCCTGTTCGATTTGCAGACCGGCATCCCGCATCTTTTCTTCCACTTCTTTGCGAAGTAACGCCAGCTCGCTTTCTATCTCGTAGATCCCGTGCCATTGCGTATAGTCGGGACCCTGCATCCAGGCGCCGAATTTCGCGGTTCTGCCGTAATGGTGCCACGTCTCAAAATAGATGAAATCGATGGGTTCATCGAACGGTTCGGCTGTCAGGAGGTTATTCTCCTTAAGGGGCGCGATGATTTCCTGGCTCTCGCGAATGCGCGCGTTTATGGCTTCCGTTGCCGCATCGGCATTGGAATAGAAAGTCGCCACGAATCCGTCGTTGTGGCATTCGGCGCATACGTCCTTCATACGCTCCCTGTTCGCATCCCATTCGGGACGTTTGGTGCTGATTGCGGGGAAAAGATACCAACTCAGCCGTTCGCCCACATCGTGCGTGGTCGGACTGCCGCCAAACGCGCTGATATGGCATATCGCGCACGTGGGTGCCGTAAAATCCTCGACCGTCAGCGTGCCGGGTTCGCCGTGCCATGCCCAGTGCTCGGAGCTGGTCTGATAAATTATGCCGTGCGGCGATTCCTGGTAAATTTCCCACTGCGGGTGGTCGGGACCGATGTGGCAGGCGTTGCATGTTTCGGGTTTACGCACCTGCTCGAGATTGAATTCGTGCCTCAGGTGACAAGACTGACATTCCCCGATCGAACCGTCGGGCTGCGGCTGCCCTATCTTGTGGCAGGCAGCGCATGTGATGTTCGTTATCTCGGGGCTTTCCTTTTCAAACAGCTTTGCCTGCTGCTCGTCCTGCATCCCCTCCCGATGAAAATCGGTCTCGGGAACCGAGGCAAAGATCTCGGACTGCTGCGGGTCGAAAGAATCGGCGCCTTCTATCGCTGCCCACGCGGGCGCTGAATGCCTCGACTGGTAAAACTGACGCATCTGCTGGTTATGGCATTTGCCGCATACTTTCGGGGTCGGTTCGGCTATGATATTGAACTGCCCCATGTGCTCCTCCGCTCCCGGATACCCCTTATCGACCTCGTGGCAGTCGCGGCACGTGACCCCGACAGCCGCCATTGTGCTGTATCCGTACTGAGTGATTATTCCCGGGGTCGTATTCTTATGGCAGTTGACACATTCGTCGACGCTGTTTTCCAGGGCGTTTATCTGTTCCGGCGAGTCGCCAAAACCCGTGTAATGCCCGATCGTCATCTCGATCAACGCGATACCCATTACGCAGAGCACCATGACCAGACCCACAACCAGGACACGGTATGAGTTCATCAATGGCGATCTCGGGGGCTCTTGGTACGTCATGTCATTTTTCCTCTTGGTCGTCTGTCTAGGTTTCGGTAATTATAGCTTCTCGCCATATAAAAAAACCTGATTATCGTATTGTGATTCAGCAAAAATCCCCCTCCGGACGAAAATCCGGAATAAAACTTTTTATAACATTATATTATATTTTATCACCGATAAGTTTATCGATTTCAAACGAATGTGAAATCTTACACAAATGACCCGGCAATGTCAACGGTTGATGAATTCGACGTGATTGCAAGGCAACAGATCCTCAATATTACCGGGCTGCAATGTGCTTTCCGCCTTGTTTACATGTTAACCATGTAAAACCGATAGTGAGTACTTAATAAATAAAATGACATCTTGAAAAGTCCCCTAAACAACAGAACCGCGACAGTCATGGAGCGGATTCCTTCCGCCAACTCACAGAATTGAAACGTTATGGGTTCAATCTGCCCGCTTGGATTTGAACTGTGATAAAATTACCACAACTCCGATTTATTCCCATTTGTATCGGAGACGCGAATGTTAATGAGCGTGCGGTGAATTACGCTAAAGTGATGGCACGCTCATTAACATTCGCGTCTCCGATACGGAGCAATGAGGTAGCCGGTGGACGAAAACAAAAAAAACGATGAACAGCATGAGGGGATGGTCCTTGGAAGTCCTGCACCTCATGCTGAATTGCCAAAAGAAAAAAAAGGGCGCATGCGGTCATGCCTGATCTCGTGTATTATATTTGTGCTCATTTTTTTCGTTCTCGCATACATTTCGTTACCGTCGATTCTCGGTGTCCGACGCGCTCAGTGGCAGGTTCGAACCAAGGGAACACTGAGGAGTATCGGATCCTCGCAAGCTGCGTTCTTTGATCAATTTGGCACTTACGGTTCGTTCGAAGAACTCGTCAATGCCAGTTACATCCCCGATGACATCACGCTTGACAACTGGGTCGGTAATTATCGCCTGGTCCTGGAAAATAACGCACCGCAACCCGGATTCGAACACGGCACATTTACTGTGGTCGCGTATCCTCGCGATATGCGTCCGGGATATTTACTCACTTTCGGCGTTTCCGACGACCAGATCGTAAGAGTCTACAATCCTGACGACAAAACTGGCGGATGCAATCAGTACAACGGTCCGACAGACCCGATGGTCCAAACCTGGGACCCGATTTTATGAATATAATTTCCATCAATTGACACGTAAACATAAAAAGCGAAAACCTGAGCCATCCGCACAGCAGAAAAGCGGCATAAAGGATTTACCATTTTTCCTTACAGCCCTAATCCTTGCTGCCGCGTGCGTGATCGGATACCTCCCAACGCTTACGGTCGGATTCCTCTGCGACGATTTCGTTTTCCTGAACGGGATGAAACATGCCTCGCTTTTAAACATCGCGGGTGGCGGGGTTTACTTCCGACCGTTCGTGATTCTCATCTCCGGCCTCGAATGGCTGATTTTCGGCGACAAGCCTTTCATTTTCCATCTTGTAAATCTGGTCTGGCATTGGGCGGGAGCGACAGGCGTTGCGTGCCTTGCGAGCGCATTGATACGTAAACCGTACGCATCACTTATCGCGGGACTTGTCTTCGCCCTTCATCCGGCGCATCCGGAGGCGGTGACATGGGTGTCGGGACGGTTCGACGTTATCTGCGGAGCCCTCCTCATCTGGTCTTTCTATTTCTACATCCTCGCGAGGGAAGCCGGGTCGGGGAAATCGCGCAGTCTATTTCGCGCTTCATTTATCACATTCGCTCTGGCATGTCTTTCCAAAGAACAAGCGTTTGTCTTTCCTCTGACAATCCTGCTTTACGAAATTCTTTTCACCGGCGGCTCGAATAAGCCGGCATCATCGATTTCCATAAAAATAAAACGCGCGATACCGTTCTTTATAATCGCAGGCTGCGTATTCATCGTTCGCTGGATGATCCTCGGCGGCATGGGAGGATATGTCCCGGACGATACGCAGAGAGATTTGTACATGACTTACATTCGCAATATCGCCCTCTGGCCGTTCGTCGTGCTGTTCGTCCCGACAAATCGTTCGCTCCTCGAAACGTCGGGCTTATGGCTCACTGCGTTAACTGTTGTGATAATGCTGTCACCCTTGCTGCTGTTGTTCAGATTACAGGCGCGGATTTTTCTATTCTGTGCGATTGCGATCGCGCTCAACATGATTCCATCGGGTCATCTCGGTATCGCTGTCGGGTCGCTTCAGAATTCACGTTTCCTTTACACCCCGTCGATCTTCTTCGCGATTCTGCTGGCCGGTATTTTCGCGTCCTCTTTCCAAACTAAGATCAAGAGTGCCGCGATAATCATTTTAATTATTTACCTGCTAACTTTTACGCTCTGGCTCCAGCAGAATAATTATCCATGGATCATCGCGGGTAAGATGGTAAAGGCGGCGACAGAATCGACCGAGGTCCTTTACATGCGTCATAAGGGCCAATGGGGGACCGGCATACATAAACTCCTCCTTTTCGATGTACCCACCGACTATATCGGCGCATGGACATTCAAAACCGGGCTGGTCGAAATGCTCAGAGACCGTTACGGCGCGGAAATGGAGGAGGTCGATATCGAGGTTTTAAACTCGGGTATTCAGACACAGGAGAACATCGAAAAACCGGACCAGGCTTACAGCGAAGGAGCGATTGTGTGGATCTTCAATCCGGGCACGGAGACTTTTTATGAGTATAAAGTTGAGAATTACTAAGCCGGGCGTTAATTCCGCATCTTATGGCGGTGACAGGCACCCCGATTTCGCCTGTGAAGATATGTACAAGAGTGAAGATGGTCGTCGGGCGAAATCGGTGTGCCAGTCCCCGCTTAATATCTGTTGCTTGGAATAATGTACAGACATCCGATTAATAGCAGCACCCACACAATTAATCCCACAATCGTAATTTTCATTCCCTGCGACAATCCCGGTGTTTCGTAATTGAGGACAATTGTATGCGACCCCTCCGACACCGGCACGCCCATAAACAGATAGTCGGCGGTATAAATTTTTTCGGGATTATTATCGATCATGGCGGTCCAGCCGTCCATCGCGCTCTCGCGTATCACCACCCAGCACGGCGTGTCGACATTGACATCTATTTTGATCAGCCCTTCGCCGTCAAAAAACCGTTCGACATTTTCTATCCGATATAATTTATCCGCCGATATTTCAGTTCCCGCCACCGACGGGAAACTAGGTCCGACATTCCCGAACGAGTCAGTTAGTTCCTCTGCCTTTGTCCGCGCTTCCCCCCACACAATCGGACCGAGAAGGTCCGCAACCTCGCTGACCTCCACGCAGACCCAGTCTCCCGGCACATAATCGTCCCGAACAATCCAGTGCTTGAAATATTCCCAACCCGAATAATCCCACGCCTCGACATATTCCGGGATCGAAACATAACCGACCGGGTCGGGCGCGCTCAGGACATGCCAGTTGTCCGGAAAAATCCGGTCAATATCATTCGGCAGGACCGTGAAATCCGACCCCCCGACAAAATTATCCGGCGCGATAAGCATGTCAGCCCCGAGAATAGAAAGGACATGACGTAACCGCACGCTCGCCTCGGAATTTTCAGTCTGTACAAGCCCCTTCGCGGCATATTCATGCGCGACCTGATGCCATCTTTCGGTGATCAACGGCGTGTACGCGTCCAGCACGCCGATTTTCGCCATGCTCAACTCGTTCCCGAACGCTGGTACGGGAAGTACATCGGACATCGCGAACGGGTTCTTCGACATCCTCTCCAGAAGCGGGTCCCATACATCCGTCTCGATCCCGACAATTGCCCTCGGAACCGTGACTTCATCAGATGGGTTGGAATTATTTTCAATGCTTAGTTGGGCTATCGCGTCATTATAATAATTCCGGGGCATGGTAAACGTGGACTTAACCGATGTCATAGACACGAAATGTCCGATCGCCCAGATGGTGAGCAGTCCGACCAGCCATTTCGTATTTTTTGTCCTGATATAGCCGATCAGACAAAACATTATTGAAATCCCCGAGAGCAGGAAACCTGAAATTCCGATGATCTCAAATCCGGTGGGTGGAAGCCCCTCGTAAATGACAAACCAAATCAGCATAACAACCGCAAGAATAATCGACACTCTGATACCGTTGATGATGTCGCGGCGGTCATCGTCGTTCTTGTCGATATTCAAAAGAAGATCGAGGCCGAGTGCACCGAGCGCGAACATCGCTACCGTTGTCGGGAGGATCATACGTCCCATCGCCCTGAACAGGTTGAATCCCGGGAACGAGAGGAGGTCGCGGTTCACGACGAGATTCATCCCGAACGACAACAGCACGCCGAAAAAGAGCAGGATGAACGGCGCGAGGATCGGATTCATGCGGTTACGGAATCTTGTGAGCGTGATCCCGACCAGCATGAACGGCAGCAGCCCGATATAGCCGAGGGAGCTGATGTAGTCGAGGATGTCGGTTGGATTTTTCACCGACGGGAATGTGAACAGGCTTGCGAGACGCGGGAAATTCAGCCATGTTCCCATGCGGTAATATTCATAGTCGGCGCCTTGAACACGATACGACATCGACGAAAAAATCGATGTCGGCACGACCTGTATCGCGGCAAGCGCCATCGCCATGACCAGGGTGAAAATCAGCGTTATAGAGCACCATAGCGCTCTTCGTCCCTGCTCGGGACCCGTCCACGCGAATCCGCAGAGGTAGAAAAATCCTCCGAGCATTCCGTAGAACGCGATCTGGCTCGATCCCGCGAGCAGCATCATCGCGACGACCGCTCCCGACAAAAGCGTCCATCTCAGCCATCCACGGTAATCTCTCTCGAACGAAAATTGTCCGGCTTTTTCGAGGCAGAGGAACAATCCGGGAAGCCACGCGACCGCCTCGAACAGTCCGGTTGTCTCAGCGCGAAGCAGAAGCCCGGGTAGAAGTTCGTAGAAAACGGCCATCCAGGACGATGAAAATTCGCTCACACCGCGGCTTCTGAGAAATACGTACATCAATAATCCCGCAAGTATGATGTGCAGGACGATCGTCCACGACAGCAGTATCGACTGCTCTCCCGGAAGGAGCATCAGTAAATTTCCGGGATAGAAAAATCCTCCTTCTCCTTCTGCAAGCTGCGGAAATCCGGCGAACAAATATGGATTCCATTCGGGAAGATGTCCTGAGTAGACCGCCTCGCGTGCGAACTGATGAAACGGGAGAATTAAGTGCGTGAAATCGAATCCCGCGAACACTGTCAGGCCGGTCAGCTCCCGTATGAAAAAAATAATGGGAACGATAACCGGAGCGAGGATCGGCTTTAACTTAAATCGAAAATTATTTCTGCTCCCTTTATCAATCATTTCAAAAAATCAGCGTAATTCGAAGTAACATCTCAGCCAGCGATATCCGGTTAGTGAGTTTACATTCCGTTCCACCTGACGTTCCTCGATTTCCGCAAGGTAATCATTAAGGTCGATTTTGGATCCTGAATCGCGCGCCTCTATTACAGCTTCATGCACAGCCTGTCTGAACGATTCCCACTTTACTTCATCTGAAAGTTCCAACGTGGAATACCAATCGGTATCATGGTCTATAGCATCGGTAATGTCGACATTTGCAGCAAAGCTCCGTCCGGATTTACTCACGCAGAAATACTCGGTCCCGCAGTGGCTATACTGCTTTGTCTTTGGATTTTCAATCCATTCATCATTAACAGCGCTATCTGCCATCGCCTCGAACATCGGAACCGATTCAAGATAGTAAAATTCCTTTACTTTTGTTTCCAGATATTCATCGACCGGGGCATCCTCCCGTCCCGGGGGGGGTTCGTAAAGTGAAATATCTATTCCGACGAAAATGCTGCTGTCCGAAAACGCGTTCAGCACGATTTCCTGGACCTCGGTGAATCTGAAAATGTAGCCGATCGAGTCGGGACCTCCATCTGCGGTCGAGAGGCTGTACCTGTCCGACGATGAAATCTGTCCGTAGCAGGCGGCTTTAACCTCATCATAATTACCCATTTTAAAGCGGTCGTCTACTTGCTGCCATACCGGGCTATTATCATCGGGCTGGCTCATCTCCATGAGTCCTCTGTCGATATGTCCACTGACGATTTTATTAATTCCTGTTTCATAAGCACGGGCCGAGGACCGAATCGAGCGACTCCTGTCAGCGGCATTGATAAGAAAAAAGTGGATTAGTATGCCTGCAGCGATAACCACAACCAGGAAGATCGGCCGCCACTTCCCCTTGAGTTTGATCGTGATAGAAATTACTACCCACAGCAGAACAATAAATGGTATCGCTGCAAACACATAAATTATTGGACCCATCATCGACATTTTCCTCCCCGGTGAGATTTACTTTGTCGACTATGTAATCAGATATCTAGTTTCTTTTCGGCCGGTAGAAAGCTCCCGTGAAAACCAACCCCAGAATCAACGCGATCCAGCCAAAGAAACTGATTTTCATTCCAGAGTTAACCGACCTCCGCCCGTATGCCATAATGATGTCATGTTCTCCCGGCTTGTCAATTTTAATCCCGGTGAGCAGGAAATTCGCGCGCTGATTCGGACATCGCATGTTATCCCGCAAAGTAACCCATTGATCCGGGAAATAATTTTCACCGGTTATAAGTAGGGAATTCTCTGAGTCGACATTCACGCGGAACCGCAGCTCATTCGGATTTCTCTCCCTGTCCAGAATTTCGCCTGTTGGTTGAAGATAGTCTATGTCAACATTCGCAAGCTGCCTTAAAAACTCGGGATAGTTATCGGCGTCGAGCATGCTGTCTGATGAAATAACGCAGGCATCGGGCATAAATCCATCGACTGCGCGGTAAGCGCATAAACCCTTATGATACGGAAGCTCCAAATCGGTCTTCCATAATTCGTAGCCGTCTATCGTCCAGTCGTCGCCCTGAACGAGGAGCACATCGACACCAAGTATCCTGAATAATTTCACGCAGATATCATCCGCGACCTTCGGCGTGCCTTCCGCCTCCGACTTCTGAATGACCGTGTCCATCCTCGACTGTATCGTGTCCCTCATAATCAATTTCCAGTCGTTCTGATTTAGAGGAGTAAGTCCATTGACCGCAGTGACATCCCTCAATCCCGACGCGTTCCCCGCCATGTTGTCCCAGATTTCGGTCTGCGCCTTGAATCCGAGTTTGCTGAGCGCGTCCGGGTCGAGTAATTCGTGACTTCCCGCCATCAGCACCCGTGGAATTTCCCGGTCGGTCGGGAAGTCGGCCTTGATCTCATCGAAGAACAAGAGCGATTTGTCGAACTGGCCCCGCTCCTGAACGAGAAACCTCGAAAATGGATACGTGAGCAGAATCTGGATCGCGAGGCTCCCGACAAGCACAAGTCCGATAACCGGAAGCGCCCATTTCCTCAGCTCTTTCGCGTTCATGATCAACCAGTCAATCGATGGAGCCGCTAGCGGGAGAAAAAGGGTCAGAGCGACATGCGCGAATCGTCCCGGATATCGAAACAGGCTGAACGGCGGGAATGACACAAGAAAATCATATCCTGGGAGATTTCGTCCGAATCCCAGCAGCAATGCGACAACTCCTGCAATCACAAACGGGATCAATATTCTTCGCTTCTCCGGGAAATAGTAAAGCGTCATGACGATCAACAGGAACGGGACGATCCCGAGGTAACAGAGGGAGCTTCCATAGTCCTGAATATCCGCGGGATTGTCGAGGGCAGGGAAGACGAAAAGCGATACCAGCCTTGGGAAGGTCAGCCACGTTCCCAGATTATAAAAGTCGAGGGTTGTGGTCGAGGCGCGTTCCGAAAATTTACTCAGCTCATAAGTCGGGAGGAGCTGTATCGCTGCGATCATCGGCGCCAGAATGCACGGCACAAGAATTTTCAGCATCTTCACGAACAGCGCAGATCGTTCCTTCGAGTCCTTCGCGACAATCAGCATCCCGATCCCGTACAAAATAATTCCCGAAATTCCGAGAAACGCCGCCTGTACCGACCCGCTCATCAGCATGAATCCGAGAAACAGCGCGAACCACAGTCCGGTCTGCCACGGCTTGTCGCCTTTCAGCCCGAGTTCAAAAATTACGAAGTACCACGGGAGCCAGACGATCGATGTGAACAGCCCGAATGCCGTGATATGGAAAATCAGAAACGGTGTCACGGTATAGGTCATTGCGAGGAACGCGCTTGTCGATTTTTCATGCCCCCTCAACCGCATCCACGTATAAAATCCGACTCCCGCGATGATAAAATGAAAGACCACCTCGACCGAGTACCAGTGGAAAAAGTCGCCGGGCATGTGAATGAAGATGTTGCCCGGATAAAAAACGCCCGACTCGCTCTCGGCAAGCTGCGGAAATCCCGCAAATATGTACGGGTTCCAAAGCGGCAGCGCTCCCTGCCTGAATGTCTCGCGATCGAAATACCTGAGGGGCATGTTAAGACGTGACGTGTCGATCCCGGCGAAAACGTTCTGGCCGAGCAGTTCAGGGAGGAAATACAAAATCGGCAGCAGAATAACCGCGACAAGCCACCAGTCGATTCGGGGGGGGGATTTTCCGTCGGTAGCAGCTACCCTTGGCGTCCCCGCCGAGGTAGCTGCTATCCGAGATTTACGTGGTCTTTTATTCATGCCCCTGAACCTGAATTATAAACCTGACGGCGAAAATTTGCTAAACTATACATCACTGACATGCTTAAATCCGTACATCCCGCAATTAAGATCACAGCTTCGATTGTCCTGCTTATCGTAATTCTCATCGCCGGACATGAGATCATCGAGGCGAAGATCTTCCACGCCCTCACGAATCAGCCCGGGATGCAAATCCACATCGGTTCTAAATCCGGAAACCTGTTTTCGGGATATACGCTCCGGGATTTATCGGTAACTCAGAAAATCGCCCGTGGCGACGCGCCTCCGGAGACATTTTCGACATCTCGTGTCACGGTTCACTGGTCCCTTAACCCGTTCCAGCTTACCGAATTGTCATGGGACATCGGTAGTTACAAAATCACGCCCTCCGACAGCGACCCCGTGGAGATCCCGGTCGGCGGTGCGAATCTCAAACCCGACGCGTCGGGCTGGCTTGTCCCCGACGGCAAAATCGTCGTAGGCGAGAGCGACTGGGACGGGAACATGAACCTGAAAATCCGTGTCGACATAAAAGAATTGAACGGGAAAATAACGATCAGACGCCTTCCCGGACGATTGATCAATATCATGGGCGACCCGCCTGAGGGTTTCGCGGTACCGTCGCACGCGAACCTCGATCTCGACTTCTCTGGCAATCCGAGCGCGATAAAAGTGAGCGGAACTGTGTCAGATCCCTTGACCCGAAGGTCGTTTCGATTCTGATTTTGGCGATTGAGTTTTGTAGGAGACCAATAAAATGCCGATTTACAAATTCAAATGCAAAAAATGCGATAACGAGTACGAGGACCTGGTCCCGAATCGCGGTGACATTGCCCCGTGCTCGAAATGCGGAAGCGACAAGGTCGAGAAAATGATCACAGCTCCCGCGAAGCACATGGTGAAGGACTCATCGGATGGTCCCGCGTGCTCCGACTCATCCTGCGAAATCCGCAACACCTGCGGCTGCATGAGCGGCCACTGCCCGCATGGGTGATTCTCCCGAGTCTTTATATCTTGAATCCCGGGTGCCCAATACAGACAACAGGGAACCCACATTGACAACTGTAATGGAATCCAGGCTGCGTCTTGTACTTCAGACGATTATGTGTGCCTTAATCACGGTAAGAATCGCGCGATGAAGATATCGGCAATTCCAGCGGAATTCAGGACTGTCTCGTTCGGCTCGCCCGGTCCGAATGTGGCCGATATAAAAAATGTTCCTGTCACGACTGTCGAATTGTCAGAAAGCGTCGTGATTCCATAGCCGACATCGCCAGATACTCCTCCGGCGCGTTTCGCCCAGGCGAGTGTGCCGTCCGGGTTGTAACGCGCGATGAAGATATCCGGCCAACCAGCGGAAGTAAGGACTGTCTGGTTCGGCTCGCCCGGTCCGAATGTGGCCGTGTACCAAAACTGTCCTGTCACGACTGTCGAATTGTCCGAAAGCGTCGTGATTCCACCGCCCCCATCATCGCCAGTTCCTCCGGCGCGTTTCGCCCAGGCGAGTGTGCCGTCCGGGTTGTAATGCGCGATGAAGATATCAATACTTCCAGCAGAAGTCAGGACTGTCTCGTTCGTCTCGCCCGGTCCGAATGTGGCTAATCCTTGGAACCATCCTGTCACGACTGTCGAATTGTCCGAAAGTGTCGTGATTTCATAACCTTCATCATCGCCAGTTCCTCCGGCGCGTTTCGCCCAGGCGAGTGTGCCGTCCGGGTTGTAACGCGCGACGAAGATATCCCCATATCCAGCGGAAGTCAGGACTGTCTCGTTCGGCTCGCCCGGTCCGAATGTGGCCGATCCACCTGTGGGACCTGAGCCCGACTTACCAAAAAATCCTGTCACGACTGTCGAATTGTCCGAAAGCGTCATGATTCCATTGCCCTCATCATAAAAAGTTCCTCCGGCGCGTTTCGCCCAGGCGAGAGTGCCGTTGGGGTTGTAACGCGCAATGAAGATATCGTAACCTCCAGCGGAAGCCAGGACTGTCTGGTTCGGCTCGCCCGGTCCGAATGTGGCCGATACATAAAAAAATCCTGTCACGACTGTCGAATTGTCCGAAAGCGTCGTGATTCCATAGCCACCATCAGCAAAAGAAGCTCCTCCGGCGCGTTTCGCCCAGGCGAGTGTGCCGTCCGTGTTGTAATGCGCGATGAAGATATCGGTACCTCCAGCGGAGACCAGCACAGTCTCGTTCGCCTCGCCCGGTCCGAATGTGGCCGATCCTCCAGCTGGATAACCAAACCATCCTGTCACGACCGTCGAATTGTCCGAAAGCGTCGTTATTTCGTAGCCATAATCATAATTAGATCCTCCGGCGCGTTTCGCCCAGGCGAGCGTGCCGTCTGTGTTGTATCGCGCGATGAAAATATCGTCCCAACCAGCGGAAGTCAGGACCGTCTCGTTCGGCTCGCCCGGTCCGAATGTGGCCGATCCCCCAAAATATCCTGTCACGACTGTCGAATTGTCCGAAAGCGTTGTGATTCCAACGCCGTGCTCACTAGATGTTCCTCCGGCGCGTTTCGCCCATAAAAGGTCGCCAGGCGGGAAGACGATACTGAAATCCTCATCAGACATGTCGTTCACACCGGGGTTGTCAGTCGAGCTGACCCTCACTCGAACGGTATCTGACGTATCGTCCGGGATGCTCTCCCACATAAAGCTGCCGTCATTGGTTTCGCCGGTCGCGATCGTGTTGATATCGGCGACGAAGTTGTCCTTGGAATACTCGATGAATACTGTGCCGGTGACGCCCTGCGAGGTCCAGGTGACCTCTTCATCGTACCCAACATACCATTCCTCACCGCCATTTGGTGATGTAACTTCGATGTATGCGGGAATCTCATTTGAGACCGTAAGGTCGTAGCGGAAGCATGCCGCAAGTTTGTCGGTTCCTGCGTGGTTGCTGATCCCGAATTCGTTCGTGTAATCTGCATCCTGCTCTTCTGCAATCACCCAGTACTCATTTCCTGTATCGCTCGAAACCGCGTCAGCCTCTATTTCAACGTGATAAGTGGAGTAATTCTCTGTCCCATCGACAGGAGTCATCTCGCCCGTCGAGAATTGATGGACAGCCCCGAGTACAGTGGACTCTATGAATATAGTGTAGTCCTCCATAGCGCCGGATGGATCGATCTTTGAATCCCAGTCCCAGAGGCTTAAGTCCAGCTTGATTTTTCCGCCATTGACCGAGGGAGATACGTAATAAACATTGCTTGTGTCAACCACTTTGCAAGCTACCGACTCCGATGTATTGCTGGGATGCACATCCTCAGCCTCCCAGTTAGCCAGGACTGCGTAACTGAACTTGATCCCCGGGCTCGGCATCGGGAACCGCATGTAATATCGTCTCCAGTTCAAAGAGCCCGACGAAAATACCCCATGATCCGCTGAATTTGAGAGGAGATATCCCCAGAGATCTCCATTCACTCCAAGACCGTCCGCAAAATACCGGTAAGGACATAACGTTGCGGAAGCCTTGTAGCCTGGTGTCGCAAGTTTCCCGGGCGTATAGCCGAGAATGCCCGGAACAAGAAACTCCGATGGGTTGTACCACCGCGTGTAGCCGTCCGGACCTCCGGCGCCGTCATCCGGGTCAGGAAACATGAACTGGTCGGTCCATTGCTGCGCGACTTGAAGATCCGGATTGTATCCAAGCAATTCAGAACCGTTTCCGATGAATACCCCTCGCACATCGTAACCATCGTATTGATGCATATTCGAGAACGGATGCCTCAAACCGACGTCAACGCCAACGTCGATGTAGTCGACTGCGTTTTTAATTTCCATGTTGTCCAGTTGCAGATTTGAGGAACTTCCGTTCATGAATGTAACGACATTCGCTGTGAACATCGCATTGCGGTTGACCACCAGTGTCAGCTGGTTGGTTCCGGGTTCCATGAAAACATCGTAGAATCCCCACAAATGAGTCTGCGAAAGCCTGATGTCTGTTTGGGGTGAAAGGGAATGGTCGTCCGCAGGGACAACCGGTAACCCCGTGGTGTTACATCCTGAAATCAGTAGGATAAGGAAAATTCCCCCCATGACCAGCAAAGTTCTGCTCATGTTCGACCTCCGTATTAAGTTTGGATATCCTGCCCCCTACTGCATAAAATAATATAATCGAACGATTACATTGTCAAGCATTATTTATCATCCGGGACTCCGATTGTTCAAACGGGCGGTAACGTTATAATGGTACGGGAGATTCATGCACGGACAAAATGTCCGTGCGACGCAACCATGGACTCGAAAGTCCATGCTACAGCTCTGCTGAATCCAACATTCCAATACTCGCGATGAATTTGTCTAAATCGCTCAGAAATTCATTTCGAGCGGCGCGGTAATTTGAGAGCAGTTTGACGCGGGGGTTGTCCGACAAGCCGTCAATGCAGGGTTCCCTCTTGCAGGTCCATCTTTCACTCGTGAGCTTCGCGCCGGTTCGATGGTAACAGTTTTCGACCGAGCAGGAAATGACCACTACTCCACTTGCGCCCTTCCCAATCGCGTCCTCCAACCATGACATCTTCACCATCCCGGCGCATGGGACCTTGATCAGCCGTACCATGGGATGCGCGCGCATCCAGCCCTCCTGATTGACAATCCCGGACAGATTGATAGCATGCTCGCACACGAAACCGATAATCGGTTTTTCAGGCTCACGGAGAATTTCACGCTCAGGCAGATCGAGCAACTCATCGCCGACAATTTTACCGGTTTCTTTTTCCCTGGCACCGTAATCAATTTCGTCGACAGGCTCTATAAATTCCGACTCGTCCCCGATTAGTTCATCCTCTTCACCTACTCCAACATTGTCCGGCTCCATTTCCGGCTCCTCAACCGGTTTCTGATGAGGTTCCGCATCGGGAGCAGGCTCAATCGGTTCCGACGGCACTGTTTCCGGCTCATCCAAATCACTATCAACATCCTCATTGGGTTCAACCGCTGATGTTTCCGACCTGGGTTCGTTCAGGTTGATAAATTCGACAGGACTCTCGAATTCCGTCAGCATCCCGTACGGGATCTCCGCGATCTCATCGAGCAGAATGCCTCCCATTTTTTCAAATGGAGCAAGCCCGACCGCGCTCCCCGACTCGAATTCGGTCAGGTTACCCATAAGCGGGGGTGGGGGGGAGATAAAATGTCCGGTCTCTTTATCCAAGATCGACTCCGTCGGCTTTCTCTTCCTCATTTGATATAACATGTGCCAATGTCAATGCGATTACGGATTCAATGTCCTCCGATGTCAGGTCGGGAAGCTCGATCGCGCTTTCGTCGCACGATCCGACACAGATTCCGCATGACGCGCAATTTCCGGAGATCACTTGCGCGATTTCCGTGACATCAACATTTGCCTTCCGCGATTTCGCCGGGACCATTCTAATCGCCTCGTACGGGCAGTCGTCGAGGCACAACCTGCATCCGGTGCAGAACGATTCGATCACAACCGCCGGTGTTTTTTTCGATTTTTCGATCCCCGGCAGCGACGCGATCAAGAGCCAGATTACCGTAACAAGAAACGCGAGCAGCGGTCCGCCGATTAGCGGTTTGAAGAGCAGCGGGAACATCAGGAATATGTCTATTCGCACGGATGTCGGCGGGTTGAAGGGATTGAACATTCTTGGATCGACCCGCTCGACCGGCATCGTGACGGCGACCAGAAGTACTATCAGCAGAGTAACAGCCCATGCGATGATCGGCAGCCTGATTTTCGGTTTACCGATTAATCTCATATGAAGCATTACAAGGCCGATTAGCGCAAAAGCTCCGCCGATATGCAGCATCATGATTCTGAGAAGCTGATCGGCCTGGTTAGTCGCGCCGAAAATAGGTGCGGAAATAGACGTCCCGATTTTGAACAGCCCGATGATCGGCCATTTGTCAATTCCGGTTATTACATCACGTCCCCATGAGAGTAAAACGAGCGCGCGCTCATCCCATTGGAGGACGTAACCCGACCATCCGATTATCCCGACCAGCGGCAGCGCGATGAGTCCCATCACCCATGTACGCGACCTGGGTCCGCTGAGCCGCCCGGTCGCCCAGATTCTGACCGCATGGAAAAGAATGGAAAGGATAAGTAGATCTGCCGAAGCACGATGAATCGCTCTGAGAAGCGCGCCTCCCGACCCGGATTCGGCGAACTCATAAACGCTGTGGGCCGCCGATTGGGGTGTCGGGCTGAAAAACATGAGCATGAAAATTCCGGTTACGGCGCAAACTGCCGCGAGAGCCATGTTAAGCGCTCCGGTCAATGCGAACGGGCTCGAACTTTCTCCAAAAAACCGACCTGAATAGAGTTCAAGCGACTCGACCAGCCCGCCAATGTCTCTGCGGAATCGCGTGTATTGCCTCTGTCCAGGGGACGGGGTTCGAAGACGTTTCATTCTTCGCCCACCTCCCCGCGATTCCTGGCCTTTATGTTATTTATACTCTGCGGCCTTAATCGCTCAGCTATTACCACAATTCCGAAAATTACGAACCATGCGAGAGCGATCAGCCCAAACATTGCATTGTCCGGGATCTGCCAGCCGAGTTTTTTGGCGCTTAGAATTATGGATGCTACTATGAATCCGATGAACAGCCCTTTCACACCCGCCTGCGGTACTCCCGGAGCAGTCCGGTCGAGCCAGGGGATTAAAATAATTATCGCCGATCCTGCCCCCATGATTGAAATTCCCGCAGTCGGGCCAAGGCTGTCGATAAGCTGGTAAAAATCGAGCAGGAACCAGTCGGCAAGCGCGGGATGAGGATGCAGGATTGTATCGGTCACGCTTCCGAGAGGCGGTGGAAGAATAAGAGCGATGAAAGACAATCCGAATGCAATCGTCCAGAGCAGGGCGGGTGGAACTCGAAGGCTGAAATCCATATAGCCGGGGAATTTCGGACGCGGCCATGTCCTCCAGCACAGCGCCCAGACAAGGACGAAAAGCCCGATCGCGATATGCGCCGCGAAAGTCATGCTGAGTCCGGCCTGCGAAAGCTCCTGTCCGCCCAGAATTATTTTCGAGAGCCATCCCGACAGCGCGAGTCCGCCGAGCGGGTACAATTTTTCAAATTCGGCAGGAGAGTCTGACAGGCCGCCCATGGTTCCTCCCATCTCGAACGCTCTCTGGTTCCATACGAGCAGGTAGCCGGTCAGCCCTCCCGCGATTGCTATCGAAACAAGCCCTATCGCGCTGAGCCAATCTATTTCTCCCGGCGCTTTATATGTCCTCCGGAACGCGATTCGAAGTATCCTCAGGAAACCGAGAATGATGAACAGGTCGCATCCCCACTTGTGGATACCCCTGAACCACCATCCGAGGGGATACTCGTTCTGTAAATATTCGACTGAGATGAACGACCGAGCGATTGTCGGCGAATAACCCCCTAGAAGTCCGATTCCGCTTATCACAATCAGCGCGAACGCAACCCACATCGCCTTTCCGAGAAGGTCGATACTGCCGATTTTGCTTTCCATACGAGTAAAGCCGCCGAACAAGTCGCATGCGTCGATGCGTTCCTTCAGCCATCGTGCGACCGTGCTCCCGTTGCTTCTCAGCGACACGGATGGATTCGAAATTTTATGGCCGTTATTCGGCATTTTTATTCTTCAAGAAATTCAGGTTTGTCCGACGGCGAGCCGGGCAGTTTCGATCTCACTTCACGCCATGTCCAGTTATGAGTGTCGGGTTCGACCAGAGTTACGATGGGATCGACAGTCTCTTCCGGATTTTCGTTCATGGAATACCCGTAACTCCGCAGGTAGGAGACGATCGCGACAATTTCATCGGAATCGAGAATCTCCCCCCATGCGGGCATTCCTCCCGCTATAAGTTTTTCGGATTCGGCAGGCTCGGTATCGAACACGCTCTCTATTATATTGAATAGATGAAGATCCGACTGCCCGGCGAGCCAGCCTGTGTCGGCGAGATTACGCGGATGCGAACTCAGGTCGCCCGCCAGCGGTCCGTTTCCATAACCCCGCGGACCGTGACAACTCGCGCAGTATGCCGCATACAGTTCGGCTCCATCGGAATTCGCCGCGTTAACTGAATCGGTCTGTCCTCCGACAGCTACCAGCATCGACACAGCCCATCGCTCGTTGTTGTCGAGCGACGACGGAAACGCGGGATGGTCCTTCGTAAGATCGAAAGGTTTGCCCGAATACGGGAAATCTTCGGGCAGTGGCATACCATGTCCCCATGTGATGAGGTGGAACACGTCTCTTGGTGAATGAGACCACGGTTTTGTCGAGCTCGGCTTAATATTGGCGGCATCGCCATGACATGACCGGCATGCCGACAGATAGACACGCTGTCCGAGGCTGAGCGACACCGGTCCGGATGGTATCCGCGAGTCCGGCGCCTCGAGCATCCGAACGATATCGTCAAAGCCCCCGTTTGTCGGGACCCTGACCTGCCACGCGGGTGTCGACGACGCGAACAGGAAAGCGAGCAGGATTAGAACTATGTATGCGGCGAGTCTTGTCATTTATTTCCCATTCTTTTATCCATTTATCCTTCTATCCTTCTATCCTTCTATCCTTCTATCCTTCTATCCTTCTATCCTTCTATCCTTCTATCCCGATAATACCATGTACCAGATCGCGAGAGCCAATCCCGCGAGTACTCCGCCGAGGAGGATCGCCGTGAAGACGGAATCCGCATTCATTTGGAGGCCTGTGAATTTAACAGGTTCCATGTTCTCCCAATCAGGTTCGTCCCACCGATCGGAATTCTTCACGGCGTCTCCTCCCCGGCATCCGGGTCTGCCTCGGACTCAGTCGCACCGGCGGAATTGTCGCTCGCACCCGTACTTGCACCCTCTTCCCCCGACGCGGTGTCCGCTGAGTCCCGGTTATCTGCTGGTAAATTGTCTGTTGTATCGATTTCGTCCGGTCCATCTTCCCAGGACGGAAACAGCCATTGCATTTCTTCTTCTGAGACCGAAAGGTCGAACCAGAGTGGTTCCTCCGGATCGATCGAGACCTCCCAATCCAGCGCTTCAACCTCCGATAATGACCGAATATACGCGATCACACGCCAGATGCCGTCGCTTGAAATCGTCCCCCTCCATGACGGCATTTCCGAACCAGCCGTACCATCCATAATTCTCCAATACAAATAGATATCCGAAGCATCCTGTATTTTGGGGGACACAAGCTCTGCGTCTGGCAAGGCATGACATGACGCGCATCGCGAGTTGTAAATCCCGCTTCCAGTCACTATGAATTCCGGCGTGGTCATGACCGGCGAAATGAACATTCCGGTCTCCGGATCGAAATTACGGGATAATTCTTTTATGACCCTGTCCGGGACCTGTTCCTCGATACTGTTGACCGTCCTGAGTCTGTCGAATGTGGTGTCTGTCGAGATCGGGTAAAGCAGATATTCTGCAAGCGCGATTTTTTCCATGTCGCTGAGTCGGCTGTATGATGGCATGACAGTTCCCGGCTGGAACGCGGATGGATTAGCCAATATTGCCATCAGAGTTTCCGAGTCGATCCCGCTCGCTAAATTTTGAAGGTCGGGACCTATTCTGCTCGATCCCGTATCCACCATGATTTCTGAAAGTGTTACCCATGTCGCGGGTGAACCGCATCCCGATTCATTTTGCCTGACCATACGTGAATGGCATTCCGCGCAGCCTTCACCATTGTATATTTTTATCCCCTCAGCGACCGCGGGGGGCAGATTCTCCAATCTCGAGGTTGAGTCAACGGTCGGGATGAAAACCGATGCCAGAATCACAGCGATAAGGAACGATGCGCTCATCGCCGCGAATAGCCAGCCCCCGGTCGATACCGCCGGCGATTGATCTGCCGTATGCCCTCCGGTTTCCGGGGTCAACGCATCGTCCATTTCAACACTCATGCGCCACCCCCTTCTACCGATTCATCCCTAACGACTTCTTGTTCCGATGGACTGTCCGTGACATCACTTGAAACGAGTCGACCTTTGTCGCGCGTGTTTATGGTCTGTAGGATCGAGCTTCCAATGATCCCAGCCCCGGTTAAAATCAATATCCCTCCCATGATCACTCCCGCAAACAGCCACCTGAACGCCGGCAGCCAGTCCGATACATCAAGTCCCTGCGAAAAAGACATCGCCTGAACCACGCCTGCCGATGAGATAAAGACAGACAGGATGATCATCCCCGCAATGATCGCCGCGATCCCACTCCTGATTTTCGCCCCACCGACCAGCTTGTGACCTGAAATTCGCGGGGCGATCATCAAAAACCCGCCGAGAAGAATAAGCAGGATCGACCCCGTCGCGAGATGGGCATGTCCGGACGTGTTCGCCGTAAAATGAAACGCGGAATAGATGGGCGGGATGAGAAGCACCAAGCCTTGCAGTGCTGTCGCGATCAAACCCGCAAGTCCGCCGTAGAGGAGTAGCATCGCGGGATTCAGCTTTTCGGATTTCCATAGTGAAAGCGCTACAAGAAGAAGCCCGGTCGCGGACATCGCCCCGCTGAATGCGCCGAAAGCCCTGAGCCCGGACCAGATCGGAGCGTCCATCTCGTGCGCGATCCCCATGAACGGTGAAAACACGATTAGTAGCCCGGTCCCGATTGTGAATGCCCCGGCGGGGATAAGAACCTTCCTGCCGTTCATTCCGAGCATCCAAAGCGACACACCGATCGCGCCGCTCAGAAACACGCCGGTGAAAATCGCGCGCCATGAAACCCAGATTCGGGTCGATTCGGATAGCCCGTCGCCCCACCAGCCGGGGATCGCGAACGGGTACACAACGGCGGGGAAGACCGCCGCGAGAAATAGAAATCCCTGCGCGGGATTTAACTTCAGAGTTTTCTGTTTGGAGAGGATTAACGCGATATCGACCGATGTGAAAATAAGAAACAGCCAGAATAGGAACGCCAGTCCGGGCGGTAGGTCCGAGTATTCATGCCCCGATCCCCTGCCGGCGAGTATCAGCAAAGCTCCGATTGCAACTACGATTGTCCCGATCCATGCTAAAACGGCGCTAAAGGACCTTGACCTGTTTGTGACGCCAGCCATTTTGGGGACCAGGGCGTACGCGCATCCGAAAACACCGAAAAATAAAACGCCGTGCACCATCAGCATGCGGTGCGCCGCGACAACACGTCCGTAACCGGGAATGGGCTGGGTTCTGAACACATCGGGGAGCAGGATTGAAAATGCCGCGAGGATACCAAGTATCGCTCCAACGATGAGAAAGAGGACGACTAAACGCAAATACGCCCGGGCGGCATCCTGGGTCATAATAGAAACGAAACTGGTCCTGTCCTCATCTCCCCGCACTCGCACCTCTCTACCTTCATTGATAAAAACTAACATGTGCAATTAAATCATATTAAGTCCCCTGAGTCGAGTATAAAATGTCCTTGATCGTGATAACAACCCAATCATGGGTGTGAGCGCGGATTGATTTTATGGACAAGCAGTGCGTCCGGCTTAGAGCAAGCCTCGGGCTTGGATCGGAGGAAGTCGCCACTGCGGTAGGATGGAGTCCAGGCACGGTGAGAGGCAGGAAGCTTTTAAAAAAAATCTTCCTGAAATCGCAGCACGGGAATCCCTGGGACAATCAAGACCTGTGAGGCTCATGTTCGAGGATGAGGCGAGGTTTGGAAGGATCAATGATCCCAGGCATTGCTGGGCGCCCGAGGGATGCCGTCCAGATGTCAGTGTCCAGATCGTAAGAGAGTTTATCGTGGCCGCTTTGGTAACATTAGAATCCGACAAGCTGAGAATGTTGGGTCTAACCGGATCCCCTGGATTATTTGTGTCCCATTGATTGCAACTTAATATGAGATGAAGCCAGGGATGGCTTCAGGCGGTGATGGTCGCATGTGATATCAATCCCGCTAACTGTGTATTGAATAGACCCAAGGCGGGACCAATCGCTAACCGCCACAAGCTACGTTCGAAGACTCTCTCCGCTTGTGGCGGCCACCCGGTTTATAGAGTTTACATTAACAAAAAATACACGCTAAGCGGGATTGGTATGAGATGAAGCCAGGGATGGCTTCAGGCGGTAATGGCTGCATGTGATATCAATCCCGCTAACTGTGTATTGAATAGACCCAAGGCGGGACCAATCGCTAACCGCCACAAGCTACGTTCGAAGACTCTCTCCGCTTGTGGCGGCCACCCGGTTTATAGAGTCTACATTAACAAAAAATACACGCTAAGCGGGATTGGTATGAGATGAAGCCAGGGATGGCTTCAGGCGGTGATGGTTGCATGAGGGATGAAGCCAGGGATGGCTTCAGGCGGTGATGGTCGCATGAGGGATGAAGCCAGGGATGGCTTCAGGCGGTGATGGTTGCATGAGGGATGAAGCCAGAGATGGCTTCAGGCGGTGATGGTCGCATGAGGGATGAAGCCAGGGATGGCTTCAGGCGGTGATGGTCGCATGAGGGATGAAGCCAGGGATGGCTTCAGGCGGTGATGGTCG
>Ga0214473_10000162_pt1 | contig 95289 bp, 151 predicted proteins | sample RVTome_7_FD_203509 | JGI IMG/M metagenome (GOLD analysis project Ga0214473, IMG submission 203509) | Soil microbial communities from uranium-contaminated site in the Upper Colorado River Basin, Wyoming, United States - RVT98D197 | ecosystem: Environmental > Terrestrial > Soil > Contaminated >... | reverse complement strand
AATGGGAAGCGGCAGCCAACCAGGGGCCAAACGGACGCGAGAAAACAAGGATAAATCAATCCTTTATCGCTGATTCCGGGGCGCCGGTCTTTTCTACCGCAAGCCCTGGCTATCCGGCCCGTGATGCTATCTTGTCCGGGCGTTTACGTCTGGAAAGCGATCAAAACGCTGAAAACAAGGCTAACTTCCAAAGCCTAAAGGAGAACTTATGATGACTGACCAGGCTCAGTTACGCCAGGAGATTTATGATAATCGCCAACAGGCGGCTAAATTTTACCGGCAATATTTTTCATTCGACGATGAAAAGATAATGCCCCTTGTGCGCCAGATGTTCGAGTTGGAAATTCAGGACCCGGACAACCCGGCTCTACCTGATCTTCAGGCTCAGGTTTCCACTCTTGATACTGAGGCCGAGCCCCTTTTAACCCAGGCGCGTCTTTACGCTCAGAAAGCCCAAACAGCCCAAGACCAATTAGACCGGCTTATTTTTGATTAAGGAGGCTGATGATGACTAATTCGACCTCTCGACCAGCTCAAGGCTCATTATGTTGGTGGCATCCAGACAGACAAGCGTATTGGATTGTCAACCTGGGCTGGTCAGGCGACAAGGATACGCCCGCCTGCAACGCCTGTAAGGAAAAAATCGAGGGAGACCCAGTACGTTTACAGAGGGCCTCCATTTGGCCAATTGAAAACAAGGAAACCGACGATGAGTGAAATTCATTTGACCACGGAAAAAGACCAGCAGGAAATTGAGGCGTTGCGGGCCATGGTACAAATGCTGCTTCAGGTACTTGAGGATTATAATTGGCTGGCGCAAAAGACCTGGCTGGCCCACCGCGAGATAGCCATACAGGAAGCTATCCAACTACAGGGCATTGAACCGCCCATACGATTTTAAGGAAATAGTGAGGGATCGAACTATGAATAACCGAGAAATCTTAATCAAACGCCTTTTGGAAATGGCTGATTTACCGGCATTAACCCGGTATGCCCTTGGAGACATTCCCATCAACTGGGACAAGGAGTTGTTTACCGTCACCCAGCTTGGCGAGCTCAGGGCTGACTTTTACTTGCCGGCCGATCAAGCCCTGCCAGACTTTTTGCGCGAAAAGCGGGCCGAATTGGGCCCGGCCTGGGAGCTCGTAGACAAACCGAACCAGGGCCACCTAACTGACAAAACGGTATATTTCGAGTACAAACATATCAGCTTCCCGCGAATCTTGCTGACCTTGGGCATCCGTGTTTCCATTGGCGAAAACGCAGTTTGTCGCCTGAAACTGGTCAAGATGACCGAACCAAAGCCCATCTATAAGGTGGTTTGCAATGAATAAAATTCAAGTAGAAGCTCTCAAGGAATGGGAAGAAGCGACCAAGGCCGCTAGGAGAGTCCTGAGAGACTGGGAAAGTTGGCTTTTCTCCTGGCGGCTTGATTTAGAGCGTGGTAAGACCATTTCTGACGATGAGTTTATGGAGGCCGTCCAAGAGATGTCTGAGGCCGGACTTGACAGCTGGCTTGACCAGCACCCATTGGGCATTGACCAACTGCGGGCTGCCCTTACTACGGGAGGGAGGGAGGAATGACCATTTACCAATGTCTGAAGTGCCGCAAGTATTACGGCTGGCACGAAAACAAAAAGCTGAAGGGCCTGAAACCCTTCGACCCCAAAACCCATACCCGCTATCTCGATTGCGATGTCTGGCGTTGTCCACACTGTAACAACTTTCAGGATACCCGCGATGTCTACCCATCGTTTGGTACGCGGGGCGGCAATCAACTGCGCCAGCTTTCCGAAACAGAAGTTCAGGCCGAACTCCTGGGTGACAGAGAGGCCCAGCAAACGTTGGGTTGGTATGACCTCAACGCAGATAAGTTCTACTAAAGGAGCAACTGATGTTTAGAAACGTTTACGCCGCTATCAAGCATTTTCTGGCCTCGCCGCAAGGCGAACACACGCAGCGGGTGCTTGAAAAGCACTTCGGCTCAACGCTAGAGGTATTATCGTTACCCATACACCCAGTTACGATGAAACCCCCTACACGACTGTCGTGGATGGCAAATGGGTAAACACAATTGGTGAGTATAAAGAGGCACTTAGAGAATGGACATCAAGACATGGAGGTGACTGGTGAAACTCCGAAAAATTTCAATGGTCAAGCCGAACAAAAGTTTCATTTCCGCTCCATCTCGACTGAGAACCGATCCGAGAGAGGTTTCGCAGGAAGAACTCCTGGCAAATTATGGCGCGAAAGATATTCTGGTTTCTTTTAATCCAGATGGGGTATCCGATCCGTTACTAGTTACAGCCTATAACAACGGATATGGCTGGTGGATAGTAGCCAGAGGGGAGGATAACCCATTGTGACCGGCTACATCCCAAGGCTTCGGAGAAAAAATTGCTTTAGAAGGTGTCCAAATTTTCAATTTTGGATTGACAAAAGTTGATTTTTGGCTTATCATGGGAAGTAGGAATTTAGCCCTGTCTCTCCAGGGCTTGTAACAGACCGAGTAATCCCCTCTTTCAGGGATAGTGGGTTCTTACCTGCGGTCGGTCGGCATGGTAAGACGACAGAGACACTATCCCCCCGAAGTGGGGATTTTTAATTCTTGGAGTTATAACGATGACTATAGATTATCTACCATCATCTGAGGACACCATGCAAAAAGTCCGCCGGGCTCTGAAAAAGCTCGTTGATTTAATAGACGAGCGCTGTTCCGATACCGGCTGCATGTGCGACTTACGGGGCGATCTGTGCAGCCAGCAATACATGGACATCTTAGATGAGTTTGAGGCTGCATTGAAGGCGGTGATAACGATGATAAACAGGCAGGAGGTTCAAGATGGAATGGAGTGAGTACGACAAGGGTAAGGAGGCCCGGTTCTACCGGAACCCGTTCAAATTCTTTATCTTTCCCGATGATGATGACGCGCTGTGCGTCGTCTGGTTTGGTGACAGCTCGGCCAGTTTCACCGTCCAGGGCAAGGGCGAGCAAACCCACCTTGAAGCCGGGAAAGCATGGTGTATGAGCTGGGCCAGGCAAAAGATCAAGGAATTGGCCAGAGACTTTCAAATGGGCGTCTTTTTCAAAGAAACAGGAGAAACCGATGAATGAACCAACGCCGCTGGCGATTGACCAGCAAGATTTTACGGCCTTGCGTAAGCTGACCGCTTCTTGGATTGAGGAAGTCAAGACGGGCGAAGTAGATGAAAACCTGGAACACTATATCTACGAGGCGGCTATGGAAGCAATCTATGGCCCGGATGTTTGGAAATGGGTCAACGAACAGGATTATGATGAATTTTAACGATGGACAACGAGTTTAATCGGCCAGGCGGTTTTCATTATTGCCAATGGCCTAAACACTGCCCCCGCATTGGTATCAAGGAAGTTATCTGGCAGGGACAAACGATCTGGGTCTGCAACAGACATTGGCGTATCGCTGAGGGCAAGCCTCTTGGCTGCGTACCAAAGAAAAAAGCTATATTAAATAGCGAGAGCGAGATTTGACAAAAATGCTAAAATCGGTTATCATTCTAAACAGGATTAAATAGCCAATCATCCGCCTGGCAAACGGAGGGGAAAGAAAAGCGAGTACAGGTACATGAAAAACTTTTTTGTTATCTTAAATAAGTCCGTTCTTCTAATATGCAACTCCTTTTCGGAGGGGCCGCTAACCCCAAAATTCCTGTACTCGCTTTGGGGGTTGCAGATTAGAGCGACGGACTTTTCATTTTGCGGCGCGGGCGTGATAGCTTGGCGCCTTTTTTGTTTCCGTAAAGGGTTTTGATAATGCCAATCTCGGATTTGAACCCAGAACAACTTGAGGTTTATAATAAAATTGTGGCCGCCTTTTTCAAGGACCCAGAAAGGTTCGAGGGGGATTGCGGTCGTCTACGAAAAATTTTGCGTTCTATCGGCGCAAAGCAAACCCGCCTGGTTTATCTCGAAACGTTAAAGTTCGTCAATTCGGGCGGGGTTATGATGCTACCGGATGGAAGCCGGCCACGCTTTCCAGGCGGAATTTTCTTTGTTTTAGCCAATAAAGTTGTAAAGGCAGTCAAAGCGGCCAGGAGAGCGGAAGCAGAGAAAAACAATTTAGAGCAACCGGAAAATAAGGCACCAAAAGCCAGCAGAAGAACAATTTTACATAAATGTAAAATATGCGCCTTTTATTGGCGAGGCTTGACCCATAATGAACTTTGTGGGCCTTGCCATAAAAGGGGTATTAGAAGCATATCCAAAGGTTATAAAAAATAATTTGTTCAAGAAGAATTTATGGCTATCTTACATCGTGACATCGCCAAAGGTATACTGAGCCGCAATCAGGCTTTCCGGGCGAAACTTGACAAAGTAAGTAATTCGTGATACAATACAGGTTATGAATACTATGGCTAGAGTTCCAATGTCATACCGATTTACACAAGAGGCGCGTTATCTTTTGCGCCAGATAGCCCGGAGGCTTGGCCTCAGCCAGACTTCGGTTATGGAAATGCTGCTCCGGGAAAAAGCCGAGAGCTTGAATATTCCAAGAAAATTCGATAAAGATGAACCGCTACAAAGCCAATAGGCCGGGGCGGTTTTTGTTTTTAGAGTGACGTTTTCGGTAAACTCAAACTTCATAATCGGGGTCAGAGGCTCCGGCCGGACATAGATTGTACTAGTGGGATTACTGTTCAAGTCCGGCTCAACAAAAAATGCAATCCGCCGTGCCCCAGAGTGATAGTGGTGCCAGTGCCGTGTTCTAAAGGCGCAAATTCGTTGGGGGCGGGGCGGGTGGGGGGATAGGGTTTGTAGTAGAGACACAAGTAAAGTCAAAGGTGATTAAAAGGTGAAAGTTAAAAGAAACACGACACCTGTCGCAGCGGTTGAAAGAGACGACGACTGAGCGAAAGTCTCTCCTACAAAGCTCGGCGACAAGTGTCCGGCGTCGGGCAGCGGTTGAAAGAGACGACGACTGAGCGAAAGCCTCTCCTGAAATCTTCGCCCGACGCCGGTCTTATCTTGAAAGATTCAAGAGAAGTCGATCTTCATCCGTACCAGATGCTGACAATTTTTTTAATTTGAGATCGACTTCTGCTCAGAATTTAAACTACCCTATAAAGGCGGGTATCTACTGAGGTTGTTTTAGCTAAAACAACCTACAGCCGGGAGATGTAAACCATGGATGATCAAGAAAAGCGATTTACGACTCATTTATGTAAGACTATCCGGCTGATGCTAGATAGATACCCAGGGCGGTTTCCGGGGGCCTCAAAAGTCAAACCAGAAAGTCTGGGTTGGGTTGGGCTATGCGACCTGCACCAGAAGATGCTTTCCGAGGTTGGTGGGTTAGCTCACTGGAAGTATTGGGACGCGCCAAAAGACGATGCCCTGGACACTCTGGCAAAGCCGGCGAAAAAGAAAAAGAGGCGGAAGAAGTCTACTCGAAGCGAGACGCCTTCATCCAGTTCGGGGACAAACCGATCGGCTGAGACTTCGGCGAGCTCAGTCGAACCGCTCGCCGCAAACCTGGCCACGGATAAGCAAAAGAACTACATCAAGGGGCTCAGACGCAACCCTATCGCTGAGGCGCGCTATCAAACGATGGCCCGCGAGCTTGGTTTTGGGAAAGAGCCCTTATCACAGAATAAGGCCGGTTGGGTCATCACGTCGCTTAAACAAGAGATTGCTTTCCGAGCTGGTCAGGCGGCGGGTTTTATGGTAGATGAAATGGCCGGACCAGCCGCAAAAGTAGATGCTGAAACCAGGGCCAGCCGGCAGGAGTTGAAAAAATATCTGGACGGGTTGGAAAAAAAAAGACTTTTCTGGATTTGTGATGTATCGAACAACAGGAGGCTTTGATGGATTACGTACCCCCTTGGATATACTTCAAAAAGGTAGCGGATCTGGTTAATGCCGGTGATATTGAAGGGGCGCTGGCCTGGCCTGAAGTAGCCTTTATTGACCAAGATTTACGCAGTTGGGTCGAAGAGGCTATCATGAGGCCAGGCAAGTTCGAGTCGCTGGTCGTTTTTGCCCTGGAGGAGATGGCCGGCATTAAACGGGCGAATACACTTGAGGAGCGTATTTACCAGCGATGGGCCGACTACCCGCAAATCAAGGCTATGCTTGGTAGCACCTATCTTCCCAAAGAGTGTTTTTTGCGAAAAATTCGCGCTATTATGGCCGAGTACGATTTGTAGTTAAGGAGGCTTTGATGCAGATTAGCGACAAAAAACAAAAAGTGATTGACTATCAGCGGTCGCAGTGGTTCAAAGACGCACATTTTATCTGCCCGAATGTTCATCCCCCCGACAGATTTTGTACCAACTGTTTTCTGACAGTGGAGGCGTTAGAACATGCTTACGAGCTGGGCTACCAGAAGGCGGTAGAAGATAGCAAATTACCCAAGTTGGCTCTTTTGGGATTGGAGGCTAAATGAGCTTACCGGAATATATCTCAGTAGCAAAGACAGTTGTGTATTACCAGGCTACTTGCCCAGTCTGCGGGTGGGTGAGCTGGGAGTATGATACCCCGGCCCTTCACCGCCTTACATGGTCGGCGACTGAACATATTGGCGATTGCCAGAAAGCGGTTAGTATTGGGCTTGAGCGGGCTGGCAAAGATGGGTATGGTATCATGCTTCATCGGCATGGACAAAGGTGGGAGTTTGAAGGTTCACTGTTATCGCCTGAATCCGGCGAGATGTTTTATTGCGATTGGCGAAGGACCTCAGACAGAGCCATACTTGTCTATATACGGCCATACGATGAGGAAGATGCAGCCGATGGCGCCGAACTCGTTTTCGTCTCGCCGGAGGGCCTGGCAATTGAAACCTACCACGTGGCCTATGATCACCACTGGCAAACAGATGGCGCGCCGTGGTTGGAGGAGGGTAGTCATGATCATCGAGATTGACTACGACGAAGGGGACGCCAGCACCTACCGGGCTGTGGTTGCCATATCAGAGGCCGGCGACGATTACCGCTTCGAGAGCGGTGATGTGGTGAAGGACTTTCGAAATGCGGCTGTATTTGCAAATGGGAAGGACGAATATTACACCGCGTACAGTTCATCTACTGACCAGTTCGTGCTAGATGGTGACGATTATATATGGCAGATAACTGTAGAGTATGGAAGTTTGATTGTCAGGAAGGAGGCTAATCATGTCAGATGATAAACCGACCTGGGAAATCAGCGGCGCAGTAGACGGTTTTGATATGGAAAACGGCCAGATAACCCTCTGGCTTAGCGGGTTTGACGAGATGGAAACTATCCCCATTATGCCTGAAATGCCGGCCTGGTTGTTCCGGTCAGGGATAGCTTTTCGGACCAGTATTCCCCGCGCTTGTGTTCGGCGGAGAAGTTTTGCCGGCAATACCCGGTGGGGTGAGTTCCATAAGCAAGACTATCAAAATTTGAGTGAGGCTGAGCTGTTGGAGCTATTGGCCGAGATGTTTGAATAGGAGGCTTTGATGACAAAGTTTGAGAAGGCGATGCTGACCGCTTTTGTGTATCTTCTTATCTCGCAGCATCACAATATGTCCCTGGGCCCGCTACCGCCGGTCGCCCAGATAATTTTTACAGTTGGTATCATTCTGACCGCGGCGCTCTTTATTTCCTTGCCTGAAAGGAGTGGTGATGTCTAAATTTGCGATTAAGGACGTACCCATCTTCAGCATCATTCGGCTGGATGATGGGCGAGTTGGACTGCTAACCGGTGGCCCGGCCACTGACAGCCAAAAAGCGGCCAACAGCGGGTTTCGAGTGGCTATCACGGCTAGCAGGGGTGTTATGTTACCTCCACAGAGAGAAGTAGAGGTCGTAATGTATACGGCCGAGATAGCGCATAAATACTTTTTTGAGATTTTTCAGGAGGCTGATAGATGTCTTTAGAGCTTATTGGGTTGCTGCATATTTATGAGGGGATCGCCCCGCCAGAAGTCAAGGCGGCTATTAAGGTTGTCTTGCAGTGGTTGAATCATCGGAGATACGAGAGGGAGAGAGAAGCGCGCGAAAAGTTGGCAGAATTAAAGGAGTGTTGAGATGATACCCGAAGAACGCGTACGGGAACTGATGGACTACGCCGTTGGCCGGCAAGTTGAAATCCAACAGGGGTATATCGAGATGTTGTGTGGCGCTTATCTGGCTACCACCGACATCCCCCCGGCCGAGGTTGAGTTAGTTGAGGATCGACGGGGAAGTGAAACGGTCTGGTACTTTAGACGACGGTCTGGTATTAAACAGGAGGCTCAAGATGAGTGAATTAAGTTTGAAGATGCAAGAATTTCGGGATGCAATTCAGATGATCGAAGCCGCGATTGTACGGGGAGACATTCAGGAGATCGAATTTTGGGTCAAGCCAGGCGAGGAATCGCCTCCGTTTGTGGATTTTTTGGTTGAATGTTCTGACGGGTCGGGGTTCGGTGACGTGAGCCATTGGTCGCGTGAAGATAGAATTGCCCAGTTACGGCAACGAAATCGGGCAATTAACTTTGTGTTTGATATTGTCTTTAATGGCTCTGATGTCACCGAGAAGTACATTGAGGAGAACGCCGTTTTGACGCCAGAGGCGGTCGAGCGGCTAAAAGAACTTTTGCGCGAGCGACATCAAAACGCACTGGGAGTAAAAGATGAAACCGCGACGAATAACAAATGAGGAATTGGCCAATCTGTCCGAGGCGTGGGAGCACCCTACGGTGGACACCTCAAAGTATTACCAGTCGGTCCTGGTCGCTTACGAGATAGACCAGGAGACATATTTGGCTAGCAAACGGGCCGGGCATCTGGTCCAGAAAGTGTGGACTGAAATTGAGCCGGTCGAAATTGAAGGTGGAGCGCGTTACTATGTCGCCGGTGAGTTTGGCGCGCCGGCCTTCGAGAGAGTTATTGCATCCTGGTTCTGGTACGAAACCGTTTTGCGAGCCTTGAACCGGCTGAGACGGTGATTACAGTAGAGAAAAAACAGGAGGAAACTGATGGAAAAGCCAAAGAAGTTGTTTAATATGAGAGTTGAGAGCTACAACGCTGAAGATAGGATAATTATTATCCACGCCGCAAATTTGTCGTTTGTGTCTGCACTTCAGGAATATGGCGATCTTGTTCGGCGGGTCGGTACTGCACAATGGGCCTATATTTTAGAGGTAGCGCCGTACTATGATTTTTATACAGTGTTGGAATACGCTCAGCAGCTAGAGAAGGGGTTGGATCGGATGGAAAGGGAGGCGTCTAATGAACCTGGCTGAATATACTCATGTCGTGGGTATCGGGGTTGGTGAAAAAATAGAGGTTATGAAGATTGTTCCTTACATTTACAATCGAGTTTGTAAGGACCTGAGAGAAATTTCAATGGGCCTGGTAGATGTTATCTTGGGTCTTCCAGAAACCAGGGAGTATACTGTGTTTATGGACGGTACGATTATGCCCCGGCAGTTTGATAGCAAGGCCGAGGCTGAAGAATATGCCAAGCATTTGGACGGTAAATTTGTCTTAGAAAAGCCAATCCCCTGGGAAACGGCGGATGGGATTGAGTTTTTCGAGATGACCTTTACCCACCTCGAAGCGCCGGGGGTGGAGCTGGTGCTGGCCTGGGACTATAGCCTGGAAGAGTTAGTGAAATCAGATGCAGCCGTTTGATAGGCTGCTGCCTGATATATAATTTTAGGAGGATTATCATGTTTACAGAGAAAGTATTAGCAGTCCTTGGAGAGAAGACCCAAGGGAACGCAGATTGGGAAACTACCCTGGGCGAATTGGGAAACGCCTTCACTGGGGGTCGGATGGTGCAACCGGGCCAGGGCGGTTCTTATGTTATTACCCCCCAGGGCTTCAAGGAGTTAGTTCAAGACCGGCTGGGCTTTCCGGCGCCAGCAATGTTGGCCCTGGATGATGCGCCGGAGTTGCAAATTGAAGTAATGCGCCACCTGACCGAGAAAAACGGCGACCGGAAGGTGCTGGTTCGCACCCAGGGCACGCAGATAACCGGCGTCTTAGGCCGGGACTACCTGCTTCTCAAGAACAACGCCGTGCTGCTCACTCTTGAGCAAATGGTGTTGCGGGGCGAACTGCCGGAAGATGCGCAGGTAGCCAAGTTCCACCTGTCCCAAAATGGCCGGGAGATGTGGCTGCGCCTGGTAGCCGAAAGTTGGAGCTTTTTCCTGGGCGACGGCAAGAAGGACCCCGCTTATGGCGGGCTCTCCATCTCAAATGATGAGCAGGGGAAGCGTTCTTTCCAGGCCAGGGCATTACTGGCCAGGGTAAGCTGTTTCAATTACACCCTGGCTGAGGCAGCCATTAAGACCGAGCATCACTTCGCCGGATTGGGAGATTTTACGGCGGCGCTCATTGGAGCGGCCGGTGGGGTAGGTGACTTTGCCGGACGGATGCGCGACCAACTGCACGATCTGAAAGGCCACCCCTTCATCAACCCGCTCGCTGTCTTCGAGAAGGCGATGAAGGACTTTGGCCTGCCGGCATACGTCAAAGACCGCGCCAAAGAGTACTGGGCCAAACAGACCGAGCAAGCTACAGCTTTCGATATTGTCCAGGCTATCACCTACGGCACCCAAGCCTTTGCTGAGGGCATTGGCCGCCGCCCGGCCAACTGGCTGAAGATGGAAGCGGTCGAAGCCCTGGCGCTTCCCCTGGCCAACCAGATCATTGACCTGGGTGAGGACCAGTATGTGATGACTGTGGGGGATGTAATCTCCCGGCTGTCAGACTATGACCCCGCCATGATGGCGGATGGGGTCAACGAAATTGTGGAATTAGACAACGTGGTGAAAATTCGCTAAGACAAAGAGGGGACTGGGCCCATCACATCCCAGTCCCCTCCTAATGAGCTTGTCGAATTAAATAGGAGGAAGTATGAACGAAGGAACCAGTTTTCTTATAGGCATGTTGTTTGGTGCGCTTATTCTCATAGCATTTTTAGCGTCAATAAGCACAGAAGATTGGACAGCTGAAGGTTTATGTCAGAACGCCGGCTATGAGCAGATGATTGATGCCGGTGATGATGTTTACTACTGTTTCGACGCCGAGACCGGAACGAGCGTAAAGCTCAACCCGCCGCCGGCCGGAGGTGAATAGTGAGGACTTCGGTTGAAACCATAACCGACCTTCAAAACCTGGCCCAAACCGGCTTCTCGGACTGGAAAAGCCTGGGCGAAATTTACGTTGCTGAACGTGGCCCGCTGCGGCTCTTTAACTATACGGCGAAAGCCCAGTTTGAAGGGCGCTGGAATTTCATCGAGCGCATTAGCCGGGGCTTGATTTTGAACGCCGAGACGGGCGAAGTGGTAGCCCGGCCATTTGATAAGTTCTTCAACTGGGGCGAAGGAGGCCGGTATTCAGATGCACCTATCAAGAAAGTCACCGAGAAGATAGATGGTTCCCTGGGCATCCTTTACCGTGAAAATGGCGGTTTTCGAGTCGCCACCCGTGGTAGTTTCGATAGCGATCAGGCGGTTTGGGCAACCGAGTTCCTGAACAGGAACTATAATCTTGATGATTTACCCCCAGCTCTAACCTTACTGTTCGAGATTGTTTATCCGGCCAATCGCATCGTAATCGACTACCAAAAAGAGGACCTGGTTTTGTTAGCTGCCCGGTCGAGATTTACTGGCGGCTTCCTTTCGCCTGAAGAGTTGAGGCATATAGCGGAAATCTACAAGTTCTCTGTCCCTTTTGCGTTTCGTTTCGAGACGCCGGACAAAATCGTTGAAGCGGCCAAAGTTTTGCCGCCTACTGCAGAGGGTTGGGTAGCCGAGTTCGCCGACGGTGAACGATTCAAGTTCAAAGGTGACGAATATCGAAAGTTACACAAACTCATCAGCGGCTTGAGCTTCAAAAGTATCCTGGCGCACGTAGAAGCCGGAACACTGGCTGAGGCCATGAGCATTATCCCAGACGAGTACCTGGCTGAAGTTCGGGGATGGGAAAAACAAATTTTAGAAGTTATAGCCAGGGCAGAATATCTGATTGGACTTGTATTCTACCAGGCCCCAAAAGCATCGCGCAAGGAATTTGCGCTATGGGCGAATGAGTATCACCCATCCTTAGCGGCTTACTTATTCGCCATGTGGGATAACAGACCACTCAAGCCGCTTATATTCAAATTTGGTTTTAAGGAGGAAAACGGTGAAACGCAAAATCAAGCTGACTTACCAGGGTCCCCTGGACCCGCCTGAAAACAAGATTGTCATAGAAAGTGCGAAACGCCTGCCAGTCGTTTTTCCAGATGACGACAAGAATTACATTGTAGACTTTTGTTACAGGAAGGGCTATTACTGGAACGACACCTGGATTTATGGCAAACCTAACCGCTTGATGATTTACCCCCACCTTATCATCAAGGGAGTGTATCGCCTTGAATTTCCTCATAGCTACAAGCTCACGGTCCGATCCGTTCCGTTCGAGATCATTGAAGCCAGAACGCCCGATGCTGAAGACAGCATTTCGCCGGCTGGCCTTTATCAAGCTGAGGAGATTGAAGGTTGGGGAGATGAAGATGCAGATAACGAGGCCGACTTGTTGCAGGCTAAAATTCAAACCATTTTAGATGGAGAAGTAGAAAGCGTAGAGGTATCACGTGCTCAGGAAATCACTATCACTCTTTCGGCCGGAAAGATAGTTTTAGTCAGCAATGGGGAATATCCCCCCGGCTACACTTTAGAACTACAATTCAAGGAGGAAAACAATGTCTACCAAATTAAACTCTAGCGAACTGCTGAGTAGGATCGCCATTTACGAAGCAGAGGAGTCTTTGCCGCCGGACCATATCCGGCCTGACAACGTTCAGGAACGCCAGGAGAACGGCCTGGGTATTGCCCTGGCCCGCTTTTGCGACTGGGATGGCCTGCCCCTGCTAAGAATTTTCCATTGGGCCCTGGAAGATGCAAACTATCATGCTGAAGCGGCCCAGGTCTGGGAGATGATACTGAAAGAAGAAGCCAGACAAGAGGAGTATGAACAAGATGGCGAATGAGCGCCGGAAATCCCAAATGAACCGGGGCCGCCTGTTCTACGTGAAGCTCAAGGATGACAAGGGCGACCCTTACAAAATCATTGCCGGCAGCATCCACAATGCCGGGGTGCGTTTTGTGAGTGACAGAAGCCGGCAGTTATTAGAAGATGCTGTTGTCCAAATTTGGACACGGGCCCGCTATGAGAAGTGGCTTGACCCGGCCGAGTTTCAGGTCTACGAACTATTACAGGAGAAACGCGCATGAGAGACTATTGTGACGATATATCAGAAGATAAGATGGGAGCAGTGAACGGTGAAACAAATCTAGCGATTGAGGATTTCGTCCAGGCTAGAAACGATGTTGCCTGGTTGGGCAAAGTCAACCTTTATACGATGGAGGAAACAGGCGATCTTCACCCTTACAGTCCAGATGAGGACCTTCTCAATTTTTCGTGTGATTTTATCTTGCCGGTCTACGATGTGGAGTTGGAGAGGTTGATTAAGGAACGTAAGAATATTCCATATACCACCGCTATGGACGATTACCGGCGCATCACCAGAATCTTTAGCCGGGTAAAAGCCTTGGGGGGTATCATTCTTCATTGGGCTTGAAAGGAGTGAAAGATGTCACTGGCTGACGATTTTCAAAACGCCTTTTCCGACGTGCCTGAGGCTGAACGCCTGGCGGCTATCTTGGGGGCAATAGAGGTTTGTCTCGAAAGGGGACAAGTTATTGCTGTCCCAGACGAAAAAGAAGTAGGTGAATATTTGTATGTTCACCAGGAACACGCCAGCCGCAAACACCGGCGGGCGGCCGTTTCACTTGAGGAAATAAAACTTTATCATGCGCGCCTGCTTCGAGAGCAGGCAGCGGAGACGAACTAGTGAGTTCACCGAACTAGGAGGAAAACACATGAGCGATTTAATGAGTACTGTTTTTGCTGGCTTGGAACACCAGCCGGTCTTGCTTCGAGCGCCGGGCAAACTGTCTGGCGTTGAGGAGGGTTTCTTACAGGCAGACCCGGAGTCTGAAGCCGGGGCCTGGTCAGTCATCAACCACTATCTTTCGTTTCGCTTTATGCGACACGAGGTTGAGTGTGTTCTGATTGATGATAAGGGGCTGGTGACGATTACGCTCAAGAGCCCGAAACTGACACGAGGCTTTATTCTGCCTAGAGATGTGAAAGACAAACAAGACCTGGCCAGGCTATGGGAGGAGGCCAGAGAGCCGGGAGGCGAGGGAGGCGAGGCAAGTGAAATGTCGTATGATCCGAAAACATATTTACAGGAGGAGTGATGAAATACTTTTGCGAATGTCGCGGTTTGTGCTCGATAAAAATCGAGCTGCCAGAGGAGGTTTATAAAGCCATTTTAGACAGCGGCTTTTATCTGAGGTCTGACGACTGTCCAACGTCGACTGGCGCTGACATATTGATTGAACAGCGTGAAGGCTATAGTATCTGGAAAGAGGTGGAGGAATGAAACCTGTTTTGGTGAAGTGCCCGCAGTGTAGTAAAGTAACTAGGGTGGAGAAAGAAACCATTGATGTGACCACCACAGAACTGATATTTGGAATGGAGGGGAGCCATGAATATACTGCCCCTCTTGCAGCCGAAAATGGAATGGATTTCTCTTACCGGACCATCTGTTGCGGGGCTCCCCTTCGCTTTGCCGATGGTGGAGAAGAACTGGTAGTTGGAAACGCTGATGACCTGGCTATGTATCTGGTTAAGCATAGCCTGGAACTTACTCCGGCACAAGAGGTTATTTTTGAAAGGCTGGTCGAGCTGCAAGATGTGTTTACCCGCAGCCTGACTACCCTTTTCATCCTGACCCTGGGAGAAAGTGGTGAATAGTGAATGAAAAAAGCAAAGATAGAACCAAGCAATATCACCTGATTTGCGCCTTCTCCTTAGCCGGCCGCCGTTACGAAATCGGGCTAGAGAACCAGATAGACCATCCTAACCTGGTCGTTGTCCGTCTAACGGCAAAGACCGCCAAGGTGATTGGCTATCATGGCTCGTCACCGGAGAGCCTGGCCCACCAGTTAGTTGATTTGTGCGTCAAGGCTGGGGATTACACTCAGGCTAAAACCATAACCGAAGCTCTGAACCAGCTAAGAGAGGAGCGGGCCCGGCAGATTGAAAAGATAACAGCGGCCTTAGAAAAGGCCATGGAGGTCAAACATGGAAACGCCTGATTTGTCCCGGCTCTGGAAGATGTTGAACTATATGTTCGACCTATATGTCGACCTATATGATTTTAGCCCCAGCGAGCGGGATATAGTTTTAGACCTGATTGAAAATAGCCCAGACCAATCTCTTGAGCCGGTAGAGAGGTATCCAGTAGCCCGGCAGGGCTTCATCACCGATCTGCCCGTTGTAAAACGGGGCGAGGGCTTGGGCCTTGAGGAATATCTTTATGTCTTCTTAGACATGTGGCAAAGTTTTCTTAATGATGCCGGGGTTTTTCGCTGGCAGGTCATCCGGCCTTATGAGAAGTGGATAGGCGTTGTGTTTGCCACCCAGGCAAAGTCTGACCCGCTGCCGGAACTTGAAGATGACCAGATAATCTGGCCTGACATTTACAAGACCGTTTTCGAGAGCGGCTTTCGCTGGAACCGGCCCGATGAGGCTCTCTTGGTTACTGACCAGGAAAAAATTATTATTATCAAACGTAACGTTCATTGGCTTTGGACACGCAGCCAGGCCCGCTTCGATGCAGAAAGCGCATTTGTCCAAGCCATAGTTCTACAAGAAAAAGAGAAGGAGGCAAAACGTGACCAGCAATGAGAAATCTCCAGCTATTGGGCTCATCATCTCTGCGGACAAGAGAGCCGCACTTAGAAACCCGGTGTCAGACGAACAGCTAAAAACTATCAACGAACTGATGGGCCGGGTTGGAGAGGAGAAATTTGCCTGGGTGGTGCAGCGGTTATCATCCTTCCATCTGAAGGGTTGGGACGTGACGGCTCTTACCACCGAACACGCAAGCACATTGGAAAATTATCTCAGAATGGAAATTACAAAGTGAAGCTGACCTCCACTCTCTGGCAGCACATGGACCCATCAGATTACCCCGGCTTTCTGAATGTCTTCAGCTCCGATGAGGAAGCGATTAACGCCCTCATCCTGCTTCACGCGCCGGGGGACAATTCATTTATTCTCGATTGCACCTATGGTCTGGGGCACATGTGGGCTGACAATCGGCTCTTTCAGCCAGACCTGAAAACAGACCTTGAACCAAAGGCGCCAGGTATCAAGATGATGGACTTCACCCAGATGGATTTGGTTGAGGCCAAGCAGGTCGCGGTCATCATTTTCGACCCGCCCCACCTTAGTGATCACGGTGCCACGGGGACCATCAACTACCAAAGGAACTACGGGGTAAAGGTGGGTGTAACTGGGAACGCCGCTGATGGGGGAGTGACAGAGTTCTTCCCCCCATTCCTGAAAGAAGCCTATCGGGTGCTCTGTCCCAGGGGAATAGTGCTATGCAAGATCATTGACATGATCCACAGTAGCACCTATCTCTGGCAGCATACCGAGTTTATGTACACTGCCTGGAAAGCTGGTTTCACCGTTAGAGACCTGGCCATAAAGAAGACAAGCCACTTGCCCCAGTCTTCAACCTGGGTGGCTCAGCACCATCTGAGGAACGCCTACGCCTACTGGATATGCGTCCAAAAGCCAACCAACCGGCAAAGGGTCAAGCCGCCCTTTCAATTCTTAAAGGAGGAATAATGCAAAAGTTTACTGATGAGCCCGCCAACAGGTGGTGGAGCATAATTTTTGGCAAAAGGAAAACCTGGGAAGGCCCAAATAAACCAAAAATGTATGCCATCACATTCCCGGATGGCATCAATTGGGAGAGAGTTGGCAAAGGTTACTATTTCCCGTATAAAGGCGAAACAGAGTGGATTCGTGAAGCAAATGGAGATATGGCAGGAGAAGCGTATGACCTGGCTAAGGAAAACAACACCTCCATTCCAGGGCCGCTGGCCGCTGGCTTGGAAGCGGAGGGAGCCATTGTCCTTTCAACATTTAAGGAGACGAAAGATGTTGCTCATCATTGACGGCAACAATATCTTTGCCCGTATCTTCTTTGCCTTCCTATCGGAGATAGAGAACAGCCCTTTCTACGCCATAGATGGTGTGCTGGCGTACATCGAGAATGTCTGCCGGGACTACCAACCCACTCATTTGGTTGTAACCTGGGATAGCCCGATCTTGAAACGCCGGGAGGAATATCCGGCATATAAGGCAGACCGCAAGCCAAAGCCGGAGGGGTTTATCAAGCAGCTAACCGCCTTGCGCGACGTAGTGAAGGGTACCCAACTGGCCCAGGCCGAAGCGTCAGGATACGAAGCTGATGATGTAATCTACACCTTGAGCTCGCTCCTTGCCTTCGAGGAACAAGTGTTAGTCCTGACTTCAGACCGGGACTTGTTGCAGGTGGTCCGGGATGACCAGGTGACGGTAGAGCTCTTGAGGTTCGAGCCGCATACACATCGCACCTTACGCGACAGGTTCAACACACTGGCTGAGGTCGAGGCGACGGTAGGCGTGAAATCCAGGCAAATCCCTTCCCTGAAGGGCCTGGCCGGGGATAGCGACAACCTGCCGCACCCGGCCGGCATAGGCCATGTTTGGGCCAAGAGATTGTTGGGGGACTACAATGATGTAGCCAGCATCTACCATCATTTGGATGAGGTTGAGCCGGAGCGCATACGAAGGCTGCTTGAAACTGGCCGGCAGCAGGCTTTCTTGGGAGAGAGCCTGGCCCGGCTCAGGTTGGCCCCGATTGGGTTCTGGCTTGAGGATGCCCGGACGCCGGACTTACGGAAACTTAGAGCAGAAGCGGCCAGGTTGGTCGCTTTAACCCAGTGAGGAGGAATATATGACTAGATTGATTATAGATGTTTCCGCCCGCAATGGTGAGGGCCTGCGGGCTATACTTCCTGAGAAAGATGGGTGGTATTTTGAAAGTGAAGAGTATGAGAAAGATTGCTATGGGATAAGCATTGGGACAATCATTGCCCAAAATGATCAAGAAGATAATCTATCTGTAGTGACGGAACAGGCGCTTAACACAAACCCGGAAGTCATCTGTTATTACCTCCTTGAAGAATATTATGAGCAGGAGGAAGTATGTGGAAAATAGCCTACCGGCTGAACTGGCCGGTCTTTTGGGAGAAGGATGTGGGCCGGTGGACATTCACCTTCCAAAGCCAATCGGATAGCCCACATCTGACCCGTTGGCTGCTGCCGTCGCTGCGCTTTGTCAGCACCAAACACTGGCAAACCTGGGACATCTGGGAGCCAGGAGACGGGAAACTGATCAGTGCCATTCATTTATCCTGGTGGGCCTGGACATTCTCAATCAGATGGGGGGGCGGCTAGTGAGTGTGAAGTTGACCTTTGATGTCATTATGACTTTTGACATTTACCAAAACGGGCAACTGGTCCCGCAGCAAAGAACAATGGAACTTGAGGCTTTTGACGCCCTGGACGCCCAGGATAAAGCTGACGCAATCCTACGAAAGCAAGTAAGGTATTCACAAATAGTCAACCTGCAAACGGCTATTAGCTTACGTGTAGCTTAACTATAAGCAAAGAGAGGAAAAACATGGTTATTCACTTTGACCCAGTGATAGGAGAAGGCATGTGGGAATTTAAAAAAACGAAACAAGAACCACAAGAAACGTTTAAGCAGTGGGCAGTCGTGGAACTTATGGGCCATGGCGCGATTGCCGGCCTAATTTCAGAAGAAGCCTATTTCGGCCTGGGCTTTATGCGGGTGGATGTGCCAGCAGTAAATGATCAACCGGCTTTTACGAAGTTTTTCGGAGGTAGCGCCATCTACGCCTTCTCCCCAACGACGGAGGAGGTTGCTGCCGAAGCCGCCAGGCGGCTGGATATTCGGCCAGCTTCATACTTCTACTCACCCCAGCTTGAAAATCAGCCGGCCAATGAGGAAGATGAGTTTGAAGTCCCATTTTAGCTTGACAAAAGCCCAAAAGTGTGATAATCTATTATCAATGGCGCTACAAGGGACTTGCATCGGACACGGGTTGCCACGGCTCCCCCAGTGAATGGGCTACTGTCAGTTAGTACGAGCCGGCTAACAAGAGGACAGGACCCAAGGTCGCGTGCCATATACGGCCTCCTATTAGATACGCGGTTTACCGGCTAGGGCTCGCAGCTAGAACTGCAACGGTAAACCGCCAGATAACATAACCGTAAAAACGGTGTAATATATTGAGCGGCGAGACCCCACTGACTGTTGGTGGGGTCTTCGCCATTTCAGGAGGAAAATGAAAGCTGAAATTTATCTATTACTGCAAAATAAAGGACTACCATCGGATGTAGCCCACGCTCTATTTCGCCTGGGTCTTGGCGTACCAAGGGCACATGACCCCAGGGATATAGATGTTGTCACCGCGTACCTGCTAAAGTTACAGGATATAGTCAATCGCTTAGGAGGAACCGATGAAACAAAATAGGATTTGGATTTGCGGTTGTGGCGCAATCGGCAGCCGCATCGGGTATGAATTGTGTATGACCTTCAAATACTTTACTCTATTCGATGACGGCCGGATTGAGCCAGAGAAACTGGCGGCATCCATCTACCCGGATGACCTTATCTCTTGCAATAAAGCATTTGGGCTGGGGCACATGATCCATGTGCGTGGCCAGGCCCAGGCCGAACCTTGGAAAGAGACTTTAACCCAAGACTTAGTTCTCAAGATACTAGCCAGGGAAAAGCCGGTGCTTATCATAGACGCTCTGGATAATCCCAGGGCAAGGAACCTCTTGCACAACTTGGGCGTCCCTACCCTGCACATTAGCGTCAATGAAACACAGACTGGAACCGTTATCTGGGATGAGAACTGGCAAATACAAGATACGGATTGGGAAGGATATTACTTCTACACCTATACCTTGGGCTTGCCTCTCATTCGGATGGCCGTTCACACCGCGTTGCTCTCCATCGAGCACTATATGAATGACGGGCGCAAGGCAGAATACTCCTTTGGCCCGGAGGAAATCATAGCCTTATGACTTGACGAAAATCAATTTTCGGCTTATAATAGTTTATGAGACATTCTAGCCAAATGACTCTTTCTCCTATTCTCCTTTACGGGGCATCCCAGCCAGATGCCCCACTTTTGTTTATGGGAGGCTTATGAGTATCAATCATTTTATCAATTGGTTTAGTGGCAAACAGGAAACGATAGAGAACGCCCAAGAGTTCTACAGGTACGACCTGTTCAATCCAGCCGCCGTGTTTGAACTGCCAGAAGGGGGATATGTACTTGCTTATATCAAAGAGCAAAGCTATCCACCACACGAGACAGCACAGAATATAGAGAAGCTAATTGACTACAAAATGATTTCCTGTTGTGACCCTCTCTTGGGAATATGGAAACCATATAATAAGACGGAGGTCAAACATGACTGACAGATATAATGCCTTGACCGTGGTTTTAGATCATGACATTAGAAGTGACGATGCGGAAGTTCTGGTAAGCGCCATTAAACAATTGCGCGGCGTTTTGAATGTCATTCCAAATGTAGTAGAGAACCTGACAGACGAAATTGCTGAAGCAAGAGTGAGGCAGGAATTAAGCAAAAAGCTGTGGGCAGTGTTACATGGAGAACACTAAAATCGGCTGGACCCACCACACGCTGAACTTTTGGTGGGGATGTATGAAGGTATCGCCGGGCTGCCAACACTGTTACGCCGAAACCTTGAGCAAACGTATCGGTAGAGACATCTGGGGGCCAGCCCAAACTACGGAACGATGGCGCATCAAGTCCTCCTGGACAGACATCCTTCTGTGGGATAGAAAGGCTGGTAAATCCGGTATCCGGCAGCTCGTCTTTTGCCAGAGTATGAGCGACTTTTTTGAAGACCATCCTCAGCTTGAGCCCTGGCGGTCAGAGGCTTGTCAGATTTTAGAAAGCCTCAAGAATTTGGATGTGCAGATGTTGACTAAGCGGCCAGAAAATGTTTTACGGATGGTTCCGGCGCATTGGCTCAAAAGCTGGCCGGAGCACATCTGGGTAGGCGCATCGGCTGAGAACCAGAGGTATCTTGATGAACGGATGCTTGAGCTTTGCCAGATACCGGCCATGATTAAATTCCTGAGCTGCGAACCACTAATGGAAGGTCTGGACTTGTCCCGATGGATAACCCCGCCTATTGATGAATTGGGAAGGTTAAAAGCCTACGTGCCGGATGTCAACTGGGTCATCGTTGGCGGTGAAAGTGGCCCCAAGGCCAGGCCCTTCGACTTACGTTGGGCCATTAGCATTATCAAGCAATGCCAGAGGGCCAGTACACCGGTGTTCATGAAGCAAATTGGGGCTAACCCATATGCCGGAGAAAACATCAACGGCGAAAAGCATTTCTTTGCCCCAATAGACCGCAAAGGAGAAGACCCGGCCGGTTGGCCGGAAATTATGAGAGTAAGAGAATTTCCTTATCCTTATTAGGAGGCACGATGACCCCATTTTCGTTTGTTGTGTTTGCTGACGCCCACCTGGGCAAGCGACAATATAACTCAGACGCCAGAGAGGAAGACTTCTCTCGCGCCTGGAATTGGGCGGTGGAAACTATCACCGAAAAACTAGAACCAACGCCTCTATTTGCCTTGTTTGGCGGGGATGTGTTTGACCGCTCCCTCACCCATGAGCGCGGTATGAACGGCGCTATCCTGGATAGCGCGGAGCTTGGCTGCCGGCGCATCAATAGCAAGCTCCCCTATGGCCTCTACGCTGTTACCGGAAACCACGAGCTTGCCAGCTACGTCGATCCGGACGGTTGGGTCGACTGGCTTGAACGTCGAGATGGGCTGCGACAAGCAGACATAAAGGTTCGCGTCATCAAGCTAGACTATAACCAGACCAACATTTCAATTGCCATTGGGGGTTTCTCCTGGGCTGGCGCTCAAACGCCTAATGCCTTTGGCAAGCTCATCCGGGACCTGGCTGCCTACAAGCAAAAGGGCTGCTTCACCATCGGTCTGGCTCACGCCGGATTGGAAGGGGTGCTGCCCGGTACGTCCGGCGTCATCCCCAAGGCTCTCTTTGCAGGCGGCCGGGGGATTGTAGATTGCCTGGCAATGGGGCATATCCACAAGCCTTATGAGGTTGAGTACGCTATCAGTCCGGGCAGTCTTGAGACGTGCGCGGTAAATGAGTACGCCTGGACCAGGCGCGGGTTGGTACAAGTCTTTGTAGACAGCGACGGCCTGATGTCGTATCAGCGCCATCCTTACCTTGACCGGCGCAAGTTCATCATTCGGGAGAGTTTGCTAGACACCGAAGAAGACATTATTCGGGAAACCACCGAGCAAGGTATAGAAGATGCAGTTGTGCATCTAACGGTTTCTCCTGATACTGGAAACCTACTCAAAATTAGCCGGGCCTTGAAAGAGGCCGGAGCATTGATTGTACGGCTGCATCAGATTGAAGCCGAACCCGAAACCGGCGAAGCTGCAGCTATGCCTCACCTTCAGGATGAACTTTCGTTCTTCATCCAGGCGGCCGGGGGTGATAAGACCCTGGCCCGCGAAGCATTGCGCCGGAAAGAAAACGTCCTGGCCGGAAAGGAGTAGTCATGAACTGGGAGGCTCTTTTTGAAATGTTGTTCATTGGATTTAAGGCTATGATAGCACCGTTAATATCTATAACAGTCATCATCATTTTGACTGATGTTGGTATCCTTCGTTCAGCTGGTGAATTTAGTGGATGGATAATCGTATATTCTTCAGCTACATTCATTCTCAACTTTCTCTTATATGCTGAGAAGGGTTTATTGGCAGCATTGTTGGCCGGTTCTGTTGGCGCTTTGACAACCTATCTGCTATTCCGACAAATTGGGAAAGGAGAGAACCATGACTGATATTATTTGTCGCTGTGGTCATCTCGCAAAAGACCATGCTGAGAAAAATGGGCACTCGCACCCAGGGGAAACTAGAACCGGCGCGTGTAATTGCGTTTTAAGTGCGGTGCAAGCCGAAAATTCCGAGCACTATCATTTCCAACAGGGGAGCTATGATTACCTCAGTCAAGATGAGGAACTTCAACCTGTACCAGCAGGCTAAGGTCAACTTCGCCCCCGGCTTGAACGTCATCGCCGGGGCCAGCGGCTCAGGTAAAACCACCATCATTGAGGCATTGCTGTTCGGACTATTCGGCTATCTCCCCAGCCGGAATAAGGGGCACTTTCTGCGCCCTGGCACAAAAACCGGCCAGGTCGAGGTTGCCTTTACATCAACCCAGGGGGGACGGGCTGTTGTCACCCGTGCTTTGCACAACTCCATCACCGACTTCAACTGGAATGGCGAATGTGTCAATGGCCTGGCCAAGATAGAGCAAGCTATTCGCTTGCATCTGGGCCTGCCGGTTGGGACCAACTTGCCCTACTATGCGGAAACAGCCTGCTATATCGCCCAAGGGGAACTCACATCATCTTTCCTGATGCCCCCACATCGCCGTAGGGACGTTTTCAACGAGCTAACCGGGATAAGTGCCTATCAGCAGGCTTTATCCCTCCTACGCTCTCAAAACAATGGTTTAGAGGCAAACCAGAAGGCCCTCGAAGCAAAAGCTGAAGTGCTATCCCGAAGCACCGGAGCGCAAAGGGAAACCTTAGCTAAAGAGATAAGTCAGCTAGGAGATAGCATCGCTCTGCACGAACTATCACTTGTCCAATTTCGGACATCTCCTGATGCGTTCCTGTCTCTGCCAGCCAGAGACAGCATTAACCCAGTTTGTCCGGTCTGTGGCTCAAAACTGAGCGCCCGGAAAGCCTGGGAAGTTCACCGGCAGCAGGAGATTGAGCGGCAGGAGAAGGCTCTTACCGGTTTCGTTGATGAGAACCGGCGTCAGCTGACTTCGCTTGAAAAGCGTCTAGGGGCCCTGGCCCGCGTGAATGAAGCCGAGGTTAGCCAGCTACAAATCCAAGCTGCCAACATCTACGAGGAAAGAAAGAAACTGGCTGCGGTCATCGGGGTCATCGAGAAAGCGGTGCCCCTGATTACCGAATACAAACTAGCCCGTATCCAGGGGATAGCGACCAGAACCTTCTCACGCCTGATGAGCGTTCACCATGAACTGGCCGAGCTCTACATTTTGCCGGACTACGGACTGGAGGCCTCGATAGATGGTAGCCCTCACATCAGCTTCAAGCCCAACCTCTCTGGGGGCGAGCAAGGATTGGCTGCCATCTCAGTTTGGTTGGCCTTGAGCGCAGTGCAGGAAGCGCCGCTGTTCATTCTGGACGAGCCAACCGTAAATTTAGACGCCCCCCAGATTGGCCAGCTAGTGGAGGTTCTGTCGGGGCTCAAGGGTCACTACGACCAGCTCATCGTCATTTCCCACGATGACAGCCTGGCTGACCTGGCTGACCATGTGATCAGGGTGCGAAAGAATAAGGAGAATTTGAGCGAAGTTGAGCTTGCCGAAATTTGAGGAATAGGGTATAATAGAGGTTGACAAACGAATCCTCCTAATGCTTCTGTTGTTCACCTCCTTATTTTCTCTCCTCCTTTTGGGGCTCCCTAGTTGTAGGGAGCCCCTACTCTTTTTAATGTTTTCCCCTTGCCGAAAATCAATTTTCGTGCTATAATGATTGGGCCGGGGGACTATATCGCACAAGTAGGGCATAGCCGTTTTGGTTTTGGCTCTGCTGCAAACCGGCAGTTCTTCTCAGAACAAGACCCCGGCAGGTCTCTCCCGTAGAGGTGAGACGGAGAAGGTTGGCAGCAGAATTGAACCTGAAACGGCTTTTTTGTCTGGTCCAAACAAAACATATAGGAGGAATACATGCGTACATGTGCCAAGTGTAATGTTGCTTTCATGGCTAGAAAGCATGGATGTTGTCCGTCTTGTGGCGTTGAGTTATATCTGCCCGGCGCACAGACAGACATCGGAAAGAAGGGGTTGACGTTACTAAATGAGGAGAGGGCAGCGGCCCAGAAGTTAATTGAACTTCTGGAAAAGTTTATCTCCAAACGTGACGGGACCTCTTTTTTGTTTGACGCGATAGATAAGCGTGAGCAGTTACGTTGCGCCTACTGGATCGTGGTACGATCCAGAGCCTTTCTACAGGCGCAAAAAAAACCGCTGCCGGGCTTAACCTCAAGCAACTTTGCCCTGGAACTTTTTGATTTTATTTTGAAAGACCTGTGGTGGGCTGAGAACATAGGAAGCCTTCGCCAGCTTAATGGCAAAGGCGCAGCTCTGACCTACAAGGCCAATGAGCTTTACCGGATAAAGAGGCGGACTATCATGGCCACAGTTTCCGCCCGACAGACCTTCACCGACTTTGCCGCCATTTACGCCGGAGCGTCAAATGAATGAGCGCCGTCAACCTTACAACTGGATTAACGGCCCGGATTGCAATGGAGACCGAGCCACAGGCGTACACGCCGCCAAAGGAAACCGGCCTGGACAAGGCCGTGCCTTGGGGCTTCTATCATATAGATCAGGCGTTTCCGCGAGGCATCAAGCCTTTGATGTCCCAGCTTATCGCCATTCAGGGCGAGGGCGGGGCCAGAAAAACTACGCTGCTGCTCAATATCATCTTAAATCAATTTCTATCTGGGATGCTGCCGGCTCAATATCGAATGGCGGTGGACAGTTTAGAGACTGGGATGACCATAGAGCGATACTTTATGGTCATGAGATGTATGCTGGCCACCAAAATTATGGTCTATGAATTTTACACCGGCCCCCAAGGGGCACATTGTCTCTATGAGATGTTTAACCGGCCGCTGCCCAACGACCCGCCTGAACTATTGCTAGAGGGGATTACCAGTCCGAAGCATGGTAAGATGATGAAAGACTGTGTGCTATTTCCTGATTACGTTGAGGCTTGTTATGCCGCCCAACCCGGTTTTAATTTCTCCGAGCGTCAAGTAGACGCCTGGGAGAAAGCTGGCGCTGCCATTGCCACCTTCCCCATCATTGTCTATGGCGTTTCAGAGCACTATGATGAGATAGAACGAGAAAAGCGGTTTACCGACACCTCAATCATCGAAAACGCTTTCGAGCGCTGGCTGGCCCTGGCCGAAAAAGGGATACGTCAACTGGTTATTGACCACATCACCGCCTACTTCTTAGATGGCAGTGATTACGAGAAGCAAATGCGGGTTATCCCCTACCTGGAACGATGGGTAAAGCTAACCGGCTCAACTCTTTGGGCGATAAGCCAAGAGAGCGTGACCAACATCCGGGCGGCCAGAAGCGGCGGCAAAGTTGTCGGCAGCATGGGGGGGAACAAGTTGCACTTTGCCTCGCAAACTGATTTACGCGTAGACTATGACCGCGACCTGCGTCCTTTCTGGACCAGGTTTGAAATTCTAAAGGGACGCCGGGGGCACTTTCCCCCTATCGGAATTATGACCTGCCCCATCAGTGGGGCCATGTTTGGCCGGACTATGGAATGGGAGGAGATTGTGAGAACAAGATTATGAAATCTTTGCAGTTTACATCACGTAAGTCGGGCGGATTTTTAATCCTGGCTGAAGGGTTTATGATAGAAGTTAATCATAAACCTGCCTGGTTTCATTTACTCATGATGCGCCTGTTCTTCGGCTGGCGGTGGAAGGAATGATTACCCGAACCACCAAATCTTGTATCTGCAAGCGGACAGACCACCATCTTCTAACCTGGTGGGGGGTGGAATACTGTCCCATCGTCATCGGGCTAAGGCTGGCCAAGGCCCATTACCGTAAAGGAAACATAAATCCCTACATTATCAACATCCTATTGGAGTACGCCCGTGGAAATCAAAATGGCACAACGGCGGAGACGCTTCGGCTACCAGGAGATTTCTGTCCAGTTTGAAACTGAGCGTGACCTCATCTGTATGAAGTGTTACGACCGGGGGATGGCGATACCGGCCTGGAAGCGGGAGTGCATCCGCTGTGGAAATAAGACCCATTTTTTACAACGGGGGAAGATGCTGGCAGACCCCCAGGTATATCAAGACTATCAAACCAATCAAGTAATAGGAGGAATTATGGCAGAGAGTATGATCACCACCCTCAACAAAGGGCTCATCAGTGTCGAGGATTACATGCGATTCAGGGATGGCATTATCAGGCGAGAGGCCGAGAATATTATGGGAGGTATCTTGCTCCCCCCCGACTTCCCTGAAGAAACGAAATGGGCTGCCGCTCAAGCTCTGGCCCAGGCTCAGTTCCAAACCGGTCTATTCGCGTTTGACCGGCAGATAATGATTGCCAACTTCGGCCCCAAGAAAACTCCCAACTACGTTTTCATCGTCGGTTACACCGGCTATGAGAACATAGCCACTCGCCTGGCCTGGAATACTGGCCAGCACCGTTTCTATTTCGGAAACGGCAGCGAGATTATTCGTCTAACCAGCGAACAAATCGTCGCTGAATATATTCATCAGTGCCCAAACTGCACCGGCAAAGGCACGAGGTACAACCCTGAGACCAAAAAATGGGACGCCAAGTGCTATGAGTGTGAGGGTAAAGGGTTCTTCAATCCAGACAACATCATTGCCCTACATGTTCCATTTTTCTACACAGCTGATTTTGAAATCGCCAAACTAATGGGCCGGGAGGAAAGCTACCGGGCCAACCCGCCGATGGGCCTGGGCGTCTGGCGCAAAGGCGAAAATGTACCGCGCACCACCAGCGCCACCTGGATGGCTGAAAAACGAGCCCGAACCAAGAAGCTGCGCCAGGTCTTTGCCGCCGGGATGCTGCTGCAAGTAATGGACCAATTGGGCAATATCTCTAACATCCCGATTGTCAGTCGGGATGCGGAGAGTGCATACGAGCAGCCCCTTCGTGAGGGGGTTATCATTGACCCGTCCATTGGGCTTCAGCCGGCCTTCTTGCCTGAAGGTTTCCCGGAAGTTCCTGACGGTGATGCGCCCTTGCCAGCCGAGCTCATCGAGCAAGCCAAGGACTACATGACAACTATTGGCCTGGAAAATAGACGGCTGTCCAGCGGGCAAGCTCTTTACGACGTTACCCCCCATCAAGTTTTTGGTAATGGGACGACCTGGCAGACGCTCAGCGGCTTACAGTTACACAATATGCTTCTGTATTTCTATAGGGTGCAGCACTTACCCTATTCCGAACCCGAAAGCAAAAATATATTGAAAGAGGAGGCCAAGACGAATTGTCTGAAGGCCACTGAAAGGCGCGAAAGATGGATGCTCTCAGCCCAGGCAGCGATACCGGCTTAAACGGTTCCCAGCGGTTACAAAACTTAGAACACATCATCATCGAAGCGGCTGAAGTCATCAAGCGTGAGGCCAACAGCATTGCCCTGGCACTCCTGGCCATTCAGACAGACGCTCTGTGGCGTTATGCTAGAGACGATGACAGCCGCTATTTCACCTCTTTCGAGAGATACTTGAACCAGCTGGCTGACCGGGTAGGGGTAGCCCGTTCTACCCTCTTTGACTATAAATCTACAGCCCGGTTAGCTATAGCCAATGGGCTGGTTGATACGCCAGAGCAATATATTGAGGCTAATGGGGTATCCTATTTCCGCACCCTCAAGAATGAGATTGTGGATTGCGACCCCTTCACCGGCGAAATCATCGGCATCAAGGGGCGCATCGATATAGAGGACCCGGTAGCCTTCACCCAGAACATCATAGGGCAGGTTGATGTATCGCTTCCTCCGCGGGAGCGTTTGCTATTGATGAAACAATTAGTGCATCCAGAAGGGAAGCTGATCGAGGTCAAACTATATTTGACGGAAGGAGAGAACGACGGACTAAAGGTCAGGTTTGTGATTGAAAACGGGCTAGTCAACCCGCAAGTCGGTTTTATCGAAGACGGACTGCCGCCACAGTTGGTATTAGACGAACTACGGCGGCGGCAAATTTACTTGAGTAAGGAGCAATAATGACGGAAGAAAAAGAAGTTTACATTGTCAATCCCCAAGACGCCTGGGGAATGGCCGATTTCGCCGGCGGGATACGTGAAAATGCAGACAAGATATTAAAGGTAAAGGCGCCGGGCTTTTCCGGTCGTACATCTATCCAAAGGCCACCCCTGGTCATCGAAAAGGTGGATGGCTTTCCCGACGGCCGTTCTTTCAGAGACAGCAGATGGATTCAGCTGCGCCGGGCAGTAGATGAATTAAAGCCTGGCGAAACAATTCGGGTTTTGCTTGGGGAAGAAGAGTGGAAAAGAGCTCGCGACGCCGTTGCCAACTATGCCCGCAGACAGGGGCATAAGTTTTCAACGGCTACTGAAAAGAGCGAGGGTGGGACCTGGGTCTACTTCCATCGGAAAACAGAGACGCCCCTTTAAGTAACCGGCTCACAGCGCTTCAGCAAAAAGCGCTGTGAGCCCTAATCAAGAACAGACCACGGCATGTAGAAGGTCTTTAAGACATTGCTACCAATGGTAGCAATAATCTGCACTTCGTAAAACCCGGCCGCTGCGCTATCGGTAGCGTGTAAGGTCCAGTTCAAGGTCCCGTTTGGACCATCGCTCACTGCCAAAGCGCCGGCAACAGCGCGGGTAGTATAGGTAGGCCCCGGCCCATTTCGGATCGTTCCGGTCAAGGTAGCGCCGGTAATGGGCTGGGGCTCATTTGTTCCTCTCTTGAGCCAGGTAATCGCAATAACCCGGCCCACTTCTCCTTTGACAATATCTGGTAATGCCATAATTATCCTCTCACTACGCCAGTATCATTTGGACCATACACTACGCCCACCAAAACTCCAAGGCTGGTTTGCCCGGCCAGGTAGCCGGATAGGGTTGCGGCCAGGATAATACCGCCCAGCAAGTACCCCGGTTGGCTATCTAAAATGATAGCGTTCCCCCTCAAGAACGCGCTTTGAGAAGCTACAGCCCCATACTGACCAACCAAATAGCCGGGCAAGCTGGCAAAAATAGCCTCAGCCTGACCACGGGTATAAGCCGCCAGGGTTGCTAAAGCCTCGGCCTGGCCCTTGAGATAGGCTTGTTGGACATCAACCGCCCCCGCCTGGCCCTGGACGAAACTTTCCTGGAAGTCTGTTGTTGTTGCCTGCCCCTTAGTATAGCCGGGTTGGGTATCAACCGCCTCGTCTTGTCCTTGAGCGAAAGCGTTCTGGAAGCCAGTCTCTGCTGCCTGGCCCTGGGCAAATGCTGGCTGACCGGCGGTCAAAATAATACCACCCAAGAGATAGCCCGATTGTGAGCCGGCGGCCGGACTCGCGCCAACCGCATAACCGGACAATCCCAGGGTGATGGTTGTGCCCGGCCCACTGGTGTATGCTGATTGGCTACCGGTAGCAACCGCCTGACCCTGGGCGAAGGCGTCCTGGAAGTCGGTGAGTGTATCCTGACCTTGCAGGAAGGCCGGCTGTGCGTCAATCGCCTCGGTCTGGCCCTGGGCAAATGCTGGCTGTGATCCGGTGGCCCCAGCTTGACCTTGAGCGAAGCCAGACTGTGACCCAGTAGCAGTCGCCTGCCCCTGGGCAAATGCGCTTTGGCTGCCTGTAGCTTCATCTTGCCCGACCAGGTATCCGGGCTGGCTATCTACAATCTCTACTTGTCCATAAGCAAAGGCCGCTTGTGAAGCGGTTGCGGCCGCCTGTCCCTTAGTGTATGCCGGCTGGATGTCTGTTGCGCCACCCTGAGCTAACAGATAGGCTGGCTGCGAGCCGGTGACAATTGTACTTTGTAGAAACAGAACCGCATCGCCGGAGAAGGGCGGCGTAAAACTCTGTGCAGCCGAACCGCCAGCTTGCGTTCCGCCATCACTTATGGCGCCATTGGACGGTCTAAGCCATTCCACTGTAAAAGTGACGCCACTTGAGCCGGACAGATTGACCGTAAAAGCCCCGGTGCCATCCTGGTAAACCAAAAACTCAGCATCGGTTGTGCCGGTCTTAGCCAGACAAAAACCGGTAGAGGCTAAACTGTCTTGTGGCGTCATTGCGGCCAGGTTACGAATTTTGGTGTTGGCATAATCCAAACACCAGCCCATGTTCGAGCGGGTGTTGTTATGCGTTGGGTCGGTCAAGGACCAGGTGGTACCATCCTGACCCGAACCATCATAACCATCCATCCAGATGGGGTTATGTCCTCTAGTAAAGCCCATCCAAATAAATTCTCTGTCACCGCACATCCCACAGAGATGGTCGGTATCCCAAATCGAAACTTTGGCGTTATCTGTCTTGGCCGGAGGGTTAGCCAGATTTCCATTATAGGAAACCCACTCGGCGTTTGAACCATCCAGATCGGCGTTATCTCCACTGGGCCAGCCCACGGTAAAACCAACCGGGTGCTGTTTGGCTTTACCTGCCTCGTAGGTGTGGATGTAATCAATGAAGTGCTCTTGCCAGGCAGTGGTAGCGGCATTGCCATCACTCTCATTGGAGATTTCCCAGAGCACGTTGTTCAAGTCATTGAGTGTATCAATGACCTTTTCAACGTAGGCTTCCTGATAGGCGGTAACGGCTGAGATGGAAAGAGTATGCGTCTCCTCGCCGCTATTATCGTTATCCGTATCGCCATCAATGGAGTTGATGTTGTTACTTGGATGAAACGGACAACCTTCCCAAGAGTTCTGGGCGCTGATGCCACCCTTGGGAAAATAGGGCGACCACCCCTCAAACATCATTACGGCGCAGTAGACGCCATAATCGGCCGCCTGGATGACCCTGACCCGCATGCGGTCAAACCAGTCCTGGTCCCAGGTATCCAGGTCAAATTTCAAATGTCCATCCAGGGCATTACCGGGTCCAGTACGCGCAAAAGGCCCTTCGGGATAAAACCACCAGTCGGTTTCGGTATTAAAAACCGACCAGCGCGCCTGCTCCCAGACCCAATAGCGCTGGAAGTTATGGCTGTAGTCATAGAGAAACTGTAACCAGGCGGTGTAGTCAAAAACGTCTGGCGGGAATGTACCGGGTGAGTTGTCTTGATGGTTATTCCAGAAATGAGAGCCGGCCATCAAGATAGTGGCGCCATCGCTATCAATGAAATAGCGACCGTTAGCCGGGTTGACGCTCAAGAGTTTTGGTGTGGTCGCTAATCCACCTCTGGTATATGCCGGCTGCGAGGCGGTGAGAACAGTTTGTCCTACCAAATACCCAGGTTGGCTATCGAGAATTATAACCTGGCCGGTCAAGTACCCCGGTTGGCTATCGGTCGCTGTTGCCTGTCCCACCATATAAGCCGGGAAGTTTCCGGTGGATGGGATGCCACCCAGCAAGTATCCCGATTGGCTCCCGGTCGCCTCGGCCTGACCTTGGGTATACCCCGGTTGGCTATCGGTAATCTCCGCCTGTCCCACCAGGTAACCCGGTAGGCTGGCTGAAGCCGGTGTATCGCCGCTTGAGCCATTGAGATAGGCTTGTTGGCTACCGGTGATAGTCGCCTGGCCGACCAAATATCCAGGTTGAGCATCCGTTGCTACCGCCTGGCCGACCAAATATCCAGATTGGCTATCAGTGGTAGCAGCTTGACCCTGGGCGTACCCTGGCTGCGTATCGGTGATCTCTGCTTGCCCTTTAAGGTACGCCGGCTGGCTGTCGATGACAGCCGTACCCATATTGTCGCCTATCCAATCGTCAATACGACTGGTAGTCCCATCATGATAGCCCCCAACCCCCGGCGCGCCGGTCGCCAGACTTGTGTCAGTGACCGACATATTCTGTGTACCATTGATTTTTAGCCGGATGGTTGTTCCTTCAGCTTCCATCCGAATAACATTACCAACGGCTACAACCGAGCCACCGGAAGCCAGGGCACTGTAAGTGCCATTTACCCACTCGTCGAAATACCCGCCGTCGGCGCTATCTACACTGTAGACATAACTATTTGTCCCGGCTGCATTTCGCACTGACAAGCCAATGTAGATGCCGCTGGCAATAGCAACAATTGTTGCTTCGGCATAGTGGTTAGCACCAAAGGAATCGGCGTTCCACCAAGCTGCGCCGGTTGTGTTGACTGTATCAGGCGCCAGGGAATTTGTCTGGATGTCAAAATCGCCAATCAAAGAACTGGCATTATGCCGCGTCCAGTTGGCGCTGTGCGTCTCTAATTGGACGCCATTGGTATTGGCAAAACTCTCACTCGCAGGTAAGGCCATTAGAGGGTTGTCACTCCTCCCATATCAAATGGCTGGCTTCCCCATTGGTCGGCAAGACTTTTAAGAATGGTTCGCAAGGGGGTGCTACCGGTCACGCCGGAGTAATCATAACCCAACGCATCGGCTGTGGCCTGCAATTCTTGGCGCACCGCGAGTGGCAAATCAGACCAAACATGATCCATATTATTGGCTGTGGGAATGAGGATTTTGTTATGTAGAGCAAAATGGCGCTTGGAGAATTGAAACAGTCCGGCCACGGTTCTAAGTACCTGGCGGTAAGTATGGCCGGTTGTTACCCAGTTCCCAGGTATACGTAATACTTCAAGCGCATCTTTGACCGCTTGAAGTGCGCCGGCGCTGATGTTGCCATCAATGTTCGCCGGAACGGTTGTCACATCAGCGTGCGCGACAAGAGCGTTGTGCTGCGGTGTAGTTACATCAGCAGCAGCCAGATAGACTTCCTCGTTGAAACCATAGCGCATTAGACCGGCCCGAACTTTCAATACATCGCCGCCGGCTGGATTATAGAGGGTGCTAATGTACTTTGGGCTTAACCGGCCAAAGCCATCGTCAATAGTGGGCATAAGGTAGAAGCGAACAGCCATTACTCGCCCCCTCTCAGTATGCAGTGCATACGCATATCAGGAAGGGGCACAATCTCAAGTGAGGTTTGGCCATCTTGAGCCACCCAAATAATGTAAACCTGGTCGCCCACCACCGAACCCAGTCCTCTGGATAACAACTGTTGACCGGTTATCAGGTTTCTTTGTACAGACCAGAGCTGGCAATAGCCCTGAGCTTGTTTTTGGGACAGGCCAATAAGGTTCACCGTTCCCAACTGTAATCTCAGTTGGGTTAGATGAACCTTATTTTCGTAACACCAGGCGCATAGTTTTTGCCAGGCCGATTTCTCGCCCGGCACATCAGGCGTTTCCAGAACTGTTTCGCCGGTACTAAGTGAGGCAATCCACCCCCTATGCACCGGGCCCTCTTGACCAGTAGCCATAACGCTAGGTCCTTTCGTTTGCGCTAATTAACTATAGGTTAAGTTGACGCCAAAGGCCAAATTCGGTTTACCACCCACCGTTTCTGGCGAGATAGACAGGGCCAGATACCAGTAATGGTCGGTGGCCGAAGCGCTGTTCGCCAGCGCCAGCCGCTCGCCGGAGTTGTCGCCGCCGATACTTCCACTATCGTTGTTGATCTCGGTCCAGGCGGTGGCTGCAACGCCACGTTCAAAGGCGAAACAGTCCACCTCTGGCGACTCTGTAGTGACGCCCACAGATTGGTCGTAGCAGTAAAAGCGGGCATTAGTGACCGCCACTGCACTGGTATGGTTGAAATGAACCCGCAGTGTACATTCGGTTGTAAGCAGATTGGTGTCGTTAATAGCCTCCGAACCACCACCATTGACCGACATCGTAGAGCCGGTCAGGTACTTAACGTTACGCATGTGGTTCGTACCACACTGATCCGTCCCTGGGTCTCCACTACCTGCGTGGGTGCCGTCTTGCCAGGCAGCGGTGTTAATCGCTGCTGTCGGGTCGGTCAGCGAGCCACTAAGGACCAGCGTGTTAGCGGCCAAATCGGCCCAATCGGGCGTAGTGCCCATATAACCTTCAAAAGTAATTGTTGCCATAATCTATTCTCCTTATCTAATTTGGTCGGCCGGAACCGCCTCTTTGGATTTCTTGGCCGGCGTTTGCCCGTTGGCTTCGACCGGATCGGCTGAGCCCTGACCTTGTGGAAGGGTCGAAGCCTCAACCGGTTTCGGCTTACCGCTAAGAACCAACTGGTAAGCCCTAAGCTGTCCTTCGACAAAGTTTAGCTGCGCCATCAATTGTTCTTTAGCCGTTTTCAGTTCGGTAACGGTTTCCTCGATTTCTTCGTGAGTAAGCATAAAGTTTCCTTTCTATAACCAGATAGCCTCAAGATTTATTTTTATTGTATCTGTACCGATGGAGCGGTCTACGATTAAAGACCCATTTGCCAAAACGCCAAAGGCGACGGTATTTGCGCCAACGGTGATATTTACAGTTGCACCATTGGCAATACTTAGAACGCCGCTCGTGAAATTGCCGGCCGAATCTCGCAAAACGACATTGATACGACAGCCATAGAGCACATCGCCAGTGCCATCTGGAATAATGGTTTGGGTTGTTCCGCTAAGGCCATCATATACCCAGTTATGAAGCGTGCCGCCAATAGCATTGTAAGTATGCAGACGAGCTAGCGGATCGATGTTTACACCGATATTGCCGCCGCCTGGCCCAACAATTAAATTTCCATTTCCCTTAAGTAAAAGTAGAGCAGTGTTATAGTTTTTTATTGCAAATACATTGGCTCCGGCGGTCATCGCCCCGGCCCCCGCCCCGGATTTCAGCCGACCGATTGCGGTGATTGCGCCTGTGGAGGATGTTGTTTCAGTTATATCTTCGACTATTGCAAACCCAGATAGGGACAGGCCAATCGTAGATTCGGTAAACCCTACAATGCTAAATCCGCCGACCGCACCTCCCTGATCTTTCTCCAATAGAGCATAAACATTAGTAGCCGCATGATCGGTCATGCCATGCGCTACTTCAGGAGCCAAAAAGGTTGTTTTTCCATTTTCAGCTAAAGCGAAAAGTTCTGTAGCCGCACCCGGCGAGGAGGCGTCTTTTCCAATCGCAAATTTGCCGGTTGTGCCATCATTGTTGGCATCAATCAGCACATATACATCCCGGTTGCTGATTAAATCCAAATCTCCGGTGGTATAATTCGATTTAACCGTCAGGTCATTACCACCACTGAAATAACCAAGTTGTCCCACCACGGCTCCCCCGTCTTGCCGGAACTCAAGTGAGGGATGATCCGTTTCGGTTACATTGTCGGTATCTGCGTCAAGGATTAACTTAACCGCCCCGGTTGATTGCACATGGATGTGAGAATTTGCCTCCGGTGCGCCGCCAATACCAAGTGCGGTTAAAATCAATTGCCCGGAAGTGCTGCTTTTGAGTAAAGCCGAAGCTGCGCCAGGATTGAATGAGGGGGTGAGTACACCAAGAACATTAGTAGCCGTGAAACCAACTACGTCTAATGCTGCACCAACCCCGGTATGCTGTGCGCCGATAATCGAGTGCGCGGCTGGCGTAGGCGCTCCCCAGGTTGGGGCCGATGAAGCACCTCCTGAAAGCAAAGCCAGACCGGATGAGCCCAGGGCCAGTTCTGTAACTGCCCCAGCGGCAGCAGCATAGAATAGTCGCCAGGCGGTAGCGGTATGGTCACTGGCTGAAGCTACCGCATGGGAGCGAGTATGATGAGCGTTAGCATCGGCAATGTGAACGCTGGGGTCCATACTATCTATGGTTGCCAGGGCGGTCATAGTAATGATGCCGCTTTCATCTATGGCAAAAAGTTCTGTGCCCAGCACCGGCGTAACGCCGTTGTTGCGGACAGAAAATTTAGCGTCTATCCCACTTGAGTTCGAGTCAATAATAAAGAAAAGGCTGGCCTGGGAGGCGAGTGTAACAGAATCAGCCAAAACTGTGTCGTCATCAAAGTCCACGTAGGTATTCGTGGATGAATTGGGGCCAAAAACTTTGCCTGTTGCAGCCAGGTTGACCAGGGTTAAACCCCCACTGGTATTAGTTTTCAATAGTGCTTCGGTTGCAGCTGGAGCACTGGAAGGCGTCAGAATGCCTAAGACATTTACTGCGGTAAAGCCTATCACGTCAAAAGCTGCGCCGGTACCCGTATGTTGTGCGCCGGTGATGCTATGTACGGCCAGGTCAGTCGCTTGTAACGCTTGGAACGCGGCAGTAGTCGCCCCAGTCGCTCTCAATACTTGACCGACAGTAAGTCCTGAAGTTGTATGGTCTACGCCAAGACCAGAAGTGTTTGCCAATATATGGCTCTGAGCATGATGTTGATCCGCCCCAACTCCGCCCAAATCCGTATGCTGCAATTGCGCCCAGGCAAAAGTTGTCGCCCCAGTAGCCCGGACAACATTTCCAATGGTCAGGCCAGAGGCGTTGTGCTGCGCCCCCACCAGAGCGTGAGCTGGTAAGTCGCCGGCAACCAAGGAGGCAAAAGCGGCTGTGGTCGCACTGGTGGCCCGAAGAACTTGCCCGGCAGTCAGACCGGATGTAGTATGTTGCGCCCCCAAACCGGCAGTAGTGGCCAAAACGTGTGTAGCGATTGTAGGCGTATCCCAAGTTGGTGCTGCGGCTGCGCCATTGGTTTTAAGAAATAAACCTGATGCACCCAGCGCAAATTCGGTTACAACGCCGGTGTCGCTACTATAGAACAGTCGCCAGGCCGTTGCCGTATGGTCGGCCGAGCTTGACATAGTATGAGAACGGGCGTGATGTTGATCCGCCGTTACTCCTCCCAGGTCGCTATGCTGTAACTGAGCGAAAGCAGCCGTAGTTGCGCCGCTTGCTCTAAGCACCTGGCCAACCGTGAGCCCGGAGGTCGTATGGTCTGCGCCAAGGCCGGCTGTGGTCGCCAACACGTGTACCTGGGCGTGATGCTGGTCGCCCCCCACGCCCCCCACGTCGGTATGTTGAAGCTGCTGCCAGGCAAAAGTCGTCGCGCCAGTCGCTCTAACGACGTGACCGATAGTCAACCCCGCAGCGCTGTGCTGTGCGCCAACCAGAGCGTGAACGGCCAAGTCCGTGGCTTGTAAAGCCTGGAAAGCGGCGGTTGTGGCTCCGGTCGCCCGTAGTACCTGACCGGCGGCAAGCCCAGAGGTCGTATGCTGCGCGCCTAAACCGGCAGTAGTAGCCAAAACGTGAGCCGGCAAATCGCCGGTAGCAATAGCCCGAAAAGCCGGTACCCCCGCCCCCCCGGAAGGGCTGCCCAGGAACAAATTGGCCGACTTAGAAGCGGTCATCGTCAGGTCATTGATAGTGATGTTTCCGGTTGCGCCATCCCAACGGCCTCTCTCAGTTATGCCAACGTCGGAGTAAAGGATTAAATCGCTGGCATTGTAAAGACGCGACTCGACGTGCAAGATATTGACGGTGCTGGAAATAGTCAGCAAATCCACCGGGCCGCCGCCGGTGATATGATCAATCTTGAACAGCGTGCCAATACCGGTTGCATCGGCGTTCAGGGTAAGCAGAATATTGGCGATACTGGAAATTGCTATCGCCCCACCCTGGTCAAAGTCCATAAAGGAGTAGACTTTATTCTGTGGGCCATAGAGAACATCAGTAATCTTGAGCTCGTCAAGGATCAGGAGGCCAGTGGCATCGGTTTTGAGTACCTTTGAGGTAGTGAGCGGATCCGCCGAAGGGGTGATAATACCTAAGATATTGGATGCGGTAAAGCCAACCAGGTCGAAGTTTGCGCCGGTGCCAAAGTGTTTATTGCCAATAATATTGTGAGATGTCAAAATACTGCCACCGTATTGCAATGCACCGGCTGCTGCGCCGCCAACAATGTAATTTGTTCGCTCACGTAGCAAACGTGTCTCAGTGAATAAATCGCCCAGTTTAAGGCCCAGGCGTTTCATCTCTCGATCCGCTTCTGCAATTGTGTTGATGGTCATTATGATACACTCGCCAATCGCGCTAATTCGGCCATATACTTATCGAATGTTTTCTTGGCTCCGCCTGGGGTAAGGGTGATAGACTGACTAAAGTAATCCACCTCGACGGCTATGATTTGTTCTTTGGCCCAAGAATTTGATAGAGCCTGACCAAGACTGGACGATTCGATGTTGCGCCAGTCCTCTATTTCCAACATCCGACCGGTGGCTTTAACCTGGTCAAATGGAATAGGGACGCCATAAGGCGTAAAAATTGCCCCGCCCTGAAGTTGATAACCCGTTTTTGGTGCCGGTTTTTGGTTGTCCTCAAGATATACCTGCACCCAATTATTGGCGTCGGTCATCGTTAAGATATTATCTAATTTGACATATCTGGCCCGATATGGTTGGTCAGGGTCTACCGTAAAGGTAGGAATATATGTGTACCAGGTAGTAAATTTCTGATTTCCTAATATGTCAGTCCATACGCCCCTAACTTTTTGCACCGTTTCTTGAAAGTCGCCGGCCGAACTGATAGATGCCCCGCCAGTTCTTCTGATGATGTATGAGACGGTCGTTCTGTCTTGGCGTTCCATATAGAAGGTTTTGGTATCGTCCAACTTAACACCCCAGGCTATTGGGTCCAGATTTTCGTCGCCCGATTCGCAGACTTCAGTTAAGGCGTCTTTTAGGGTTTTGAACTCAAAAACCATAGGCTCATAAACGCGAGCCGACAAATCCTCAATTGCCGAAGTGTTACTGTTAAGATTGTGACCCGGTAACGAAAGAGTTGTTACTACTTCTCGGCCAAGAAAGTCAGGGGTTGGGTTTTCGATTGTCGAGCAAGCGGAAAGATTTTCAAATATAACAAAAAAACTATCATTGCCAGTACCGGCTATATAGGAGGTGTAGGTAATTTTTAAGCCATTAGGCGTCCCACTAGTTAATAGGGATAAATCTGTTTTGTATTGTCGAACAGTTCCAAATCGCCAATCTGTAGGCCATAAGGGAATATCATTGCTGTCCAGTACCCTTATGGCATAAGGGGAAGTAATAACAATAAAATCAAGGTTAGCCCAACCAGTTAAATCGGCTGGGACAGTAACGAAGAATTTGCTGTTAGGTATATCCCAACTCGCAATTGTTGCGACCAGATTTTTGTCTTGATTATAAACGACCCAATCTATTGAGGATGAAACAATTCTTTCTCCGACGCCACTGGCAAAAACACATTCTCCGGTGCCAGAATTTGCGCTTACAACAAAGGCATAAAATAAATGGGAGCCGATATAAATAAAATCATCTATTTGCCAATCCGAAATGTCGGCTACATCGCTCATTTGGACCGAGCTGCCATTATTTACCAAAACAGTTGCAACTGATTTTTTTGTCAGGTTATATATTGGATAATTACCCGGCGAAGCAATCGAACCAACAACATTAAAAAAGGTAATAATATCATTAACGATATTTTGTATTTGAGCTTGCCAAAATGGACCAAATACACCTAAATCATCCCCAATAAGCCAAGAGGAAATATCAGCATCTAATCCAAAACGATGTGAACCGACGCCCGGAGCGGAAACACTTAGAATAATCCGGCTTTCGTTCTTGGTTAAATTCCATAAAATTCTATTGGTGAATGTAAAAGCCAGAGTGACATCCATAGCTGCATCAATGGTTGTGCCATTGACAATTGCAGCTATATCGCCATCGCTTAAAACCCCAAATCCCAATGATGAAGAAATTTTTCCCTTGAAACGTCTAGCAATTTCTTCGTCAGGTTCAAAGGTATAAACTACATCCGTATATCCATTGGTCAGAATTTCACTGGTGCCTGGGTTAATATAAAAACCAACTTTATTGATTCCGGTAGCAAATAAATCTGGCCTGAATAAGACAGTAGGCGTTTCAGAATGAGGATGCCATTTGCTCAAACGCCCGTCACAATATATCTTGAAAATCTCCTCGTCCTCGGCTACATTTACCCATCCCAATGCAGTGATGGTGATGGTATCTCCCTGAGCCGATGAAACTTCTTCGATCTGACGCATCTGCCCATCAAAGAGAATAGTCGCCAGGTACTTCCTGATTTTGAGGCGATAGTTGTAGCCGATGTCGGGGTAGTTGCGCCCAATTTGACGAGCCAGGGTCAGGCGGCAGTAGCCGAAGCCGCCGCCCTCGGCGCCATAGTGCGATGACCAGGAGAGAGCAGTTAGCTCCTCTAGTTTGAGATTATAGGGTGTACCATCAATTGTTTCGATTTCAATGTTTATCATTACGCTTCATCAAAAGGATAGATTGTTCCGAAAACACCTGTAACGACGACCCCAAAAATACTTCCACTTCCCATTAGAAGATATTCTTCATTCGTAATTCTCAACCGATAAAACTTCAATGAGGTCGATCTATTAGACGAAATAATAAATTCAGATAAAGGTGTCCCGCTTATATGCCAGGGAGAAATAATAGCGTCATCGGTGTTAAAACAATTAACGCTTTCGTCGTGCGAACTGACTTTGATATGATTTGGACTAATAAGACCAGGGCCAGATGGATGATCCTTGATCATGGTTATATACTCGTCGGCTTTTAGTAATCCCATGAAATACCACCGAATTGGGTCGGAGTTTCCCAGAGTAAATTGAACTTTAATATTCAAGGCATCAAGAATACCAGAGATGTATAAGTCGGAGCCAAGATATATGGGAGGAAATGGTATCTCTGGGATAAAATATACTTTTTTATCAGCATCCCCAGGTATTACAATTTTTATAGGAGAGGACCATTCAATAACATCGGTCATGCTATCGCTTTGAATACCAACTCGTACCTCAACGGTTTGCCCAGGTGATCCAGCACTATTTCTTGATATATCAAGTATAGGTGTAACCCAACCAAAATATAACTTATTCAACCCTGATGTAATTGGCGCTGTTAGAATTGTATCATCAGTAATAAGTTTATAGTTGCTTCCGTCTGACGAATTTGGCCCGGTAAAATCTGTACCATCCATAACCTCTCGGTTTGCTGCGCCATCACTTTCACGTGTATAAAACAAAACGGCTTTAGCGTGTTGTCCACTTGGCAAATCCAAAGTAGGCGTAATCGTAAAATTCGGAAAGGTAATGTCTCCCTTTAATGCACTTGAAAGAACAGTAACCGAATTTGAATTAGCATCGCTTATTGATCCAGAGGTAATTGCAACCGGGTTTGCCGGATCGCTTGTCGCCCAGGCTTTCGTCTTAATCTTGAATTGATAGGCTACGCCCAGCTTATAGTCGCTGTCCGAAACCGTAGTTTTAGCAGCGTAGATTGTTGGCGGTGGGGCTTGTAAGTAGGTGTAGTAGGTATGCAAGACGTTATCGGCATACTCCACCGGCTTGTATTCAATCGTGCCGCCATCCTTGTCGCCCAGGGCGTACATGAGTGGCCGAACTAAGGACGAACATTCTGCCTCAGAATTTCCGGCTACCTGAATAACTACCTCTATCTCGACCAGGCCTGAATTGACCCCTTGCACCACGCCACCCACTTTACCGGAAGAATAGATGACTTCCTGTCGCTTACCCTCATTGAAGTCAGCCAAGATAAAGAAGTAAGGCCCAGCGCCCTGGCCGGGATAGTCTATCGTAATCGTTGGCCCGTTCTTGGGATGTATCTTGAAAATTCCAGTTGCCATAGTTCGACAAGCTCACTATTGTCCTATCGCCGCAAAAGCGCGGCCTCGCGCTACCAATTCATTAAGATATTGATCTATGCCTTGCATCTCCCTGGCGTTAGTGACGCCGGGGAAGTTGGCATTGATAACAACAGTACTGCCGCTGTTGACGGTGTTGTTTGCCATTACCGGCCTCGTTTGAGAGATGCTAAAATCCCGGCTGCCAATGCCACTGCGACTGGCCAGTTCAAACATCTGCCGGGCGCTCTCGGCTACATCGGGTGGCAAAACCATCTCGCCGGGGTGCAGCAGGGCAGTCATAACCTGTGGTATCTTCCAGGCGCCGGTCTGGAATGGTGGTGGGGCCGTGCCGGAAGGCGGCGGCACATTAGCCGCTTGAAGCGCATCCCGATAGGCTTCGGCTGCTTCTTTGGCTTCGATCATGTAATTCTTGAGCGTTTCGGTATAATCTCTAGCCGTGGCAATCGCCCCGGCCAGCTCGTTCACTGCATCCACGAGCCTATCCATCTCGAAATCGCGTAGTTCCTCAAGCACGTCTACCAATTGTTCGGCTGCGTTTTCGGCTGCGTTCAGGGCGCTCTTGAGGCTATTCACTGCAGCTGTAACCGTGGCCAATGTACTTTTCGCCAGGTTTGCAAAGGCAGTCAAGGCGGTGTTCATCTGGTTGAGCTTTTCAATCCAGACTTTTGTCAGGTTGGTCATTTCATTTTCAACGCCGGTTGCCATTGTAGCTATAATGGTTGTGAGTTGGAAACTCATCTCGGTGAACCCGGTCAAGACCAACAGAACCATCTCTGGGATAATGACTGTACTAACATTGGTTGCCATCGTTTTCCATAGATTTTCAATGCTGGTTATGATGAAGGTCATTGGTTCAAGGATGACTTCGGCCTGGTCCTCAAAGAGTTTGATAAGCGGTTTTAATCCCTTCTCGCTGCCGGTCAAGAGCCCTACTGCCAATGCTTGCCCGGCCCTCTCAGCCCCGGTTGAGAGTATCTGGATAGAACCAATGGCTGTTCCCCAACTTGTGACCATTCCCTGGGCATTAGTACGCCAGATAAGGCCAATGCGATTGAAAGTTGTCTCAAGACTAGTAGCCAGTGGTGCAACTGCCGCCAAAACTAGTGGCGTCATTGTTTGAAAGGTGGTGACGATAGCCGTCACCGTGTCCGGCACAACAGAGTTACCGACCAATTGATTCTTCATGTTGGTAAAGAAACCAATAATTCCAGTGGTTGCCGTTTCAACCGGGGCAGTAATGCTGTCAGTCTGCTGAGAGATAAATGAACCAATATTTCCAAGTCCATCTTGTACCCCCCGGCTGACTGATGATCCCAGCTCACGTGCTCCCTCAGTTGCACCCAGGGCAGTTTCCTTGACCTTTTGGGGGATACTGACAATCTCGGCCACGAATTTCGTAACCATCTCGGCCACAATTTGCAAGGCTTCATCCTTCATCTGAAAAAGGCCGGAGATAAAGGCGTCTTTGATTTCAACCAGCTTCTCGCCGCCAAAAAGTGTCCTGAGATTGTCCAGGCCTAGGGCAAACCCGGCCACCAGGTCATTGCCCCAGGATGTTCCAAAGGAAACCATCAAACCCAAAATGGTTTGGAATTGGGTTGAAAGCCCGTTCAGGATAACAATAGATTCATCTCTTTTTTGGCTTAGACCCTCCACCATAAAACCAAAGAAGGTTTCTACATTCCTGAACGGTTCGGCCAGCCTTTCCAACCCCATAGACTCAAGCAATCCGGCAGCTGAACCAGCCAATCCTTGCGCCTGGTCTAAAAAGAAGGTAGCAACGGCGGTACCTGCGCCAATGATAATATCGGTCACGCCAGTTGTAATCGAGATAATACCGGTCAAGACATTGGTTAAGCCCTCCGAAATCTTGCCCGGAGTTAGCAAATTCAAAAGTCCCTGGCTGATACTTGATAGGCCGGTAAAGATGGCTAAAAGCCCCTGCTTAATATTTTCTAAACTGGGGATAAAATCAGCCCAGTTGACAATGACCGTTGTGATCACATTTAAGGCAGGTCCTAACTTCTGCACCACAGTTAAGACGCCGCCCAAACTACTCACAAATGAGTTAATAGCGGTTGGTATATTGCCCATAAAAATAGTAGAAAGAATTGTTTTGAGATTACCAAAGACTGCTGCCGCGCCGCGAACTACTATACCCAGTTTCCCTTCCAAAATTGGCGCTAAAAGACCAGGCAGAATACTCACCGCATCAATGAAGATTTTGCCAATGCTTGTACCTAGACCGGCTAAGGATGCTATTAACTGACCGGGCAAGCTGGCAAATAAAGCCACAATGCCATTGATCAGGTCGGGGATAATTGAGTTGCCTACCAGATAATCGTAAATCTTTTGCGCCCAGCCTATGATAAAGTCGTTGACCTGGCCAAGGAAGTAAGAAATCAAAAAATTAAGTTGCTGCAGGGTCACTCTAACCTGGGCTACCGTGTTGATAAAGGCGGTACTGATATGGGTCATTGCTTCTTGCACATTCAGGAATGGCTGAGTTACTTCAGGCCCAAATCCCATTGCTGTCAATAGATTAGCAATAGTACCTGAAATATCACCTACCATATTAACAAAGAAAACAGCCAGGGCTGAACCGGCGTTTAGCATCACATCCACTGAACCGGTGAAAATATCAGCTGTTCCTTGCCAGATTTGTTTGATACCCTCAGTCCTGGTTTCATCGCTAAAGAGTTTGAAGAAGCCACCAATAACCAAGACTGCGCCACTGATAACCCTGACCACACCGGCTAAAGCATCACTGACAAAAGGCCAGATTTCGCCAAAATGCCGGATGACTACCATGGCTGCAGCTACAATAGGAATAAACTTGCTGATGCCAATGGTGAGTGAACCAATAACCGGCGTTACTGCGCCGGTGGTATTGGTAATAGCCAACAAAGCCGGAACCATAGCGCCAAGCAAAGCCAGAGCAGCTGGCACGTTATCTGAGATAATCTTGAACAATCGGGCCAACTCTGCCCCCAGCTCCCCCTCTTTCATAAAGTCGGCAAAAGCCTGCTTGATTTTGTCCAGAATACCGGTAATGTTGGCAGCAATGGCCGGGTCCATCTTGGGGATTAACCCCTCGGTGTTAAACCTTTCACTAATCGCTTCCTTCAGAGCGTCAAACATTGCCCGGCCGACTACTTTGATAGGCTCAAGATTTAATCCACTAAAATCAAAAACATTCGAGAAATCCTGAAAGGATACTGGCTCGCCCTTCAGGATGTTTGAGATAAGTTCCTGGATATTACCCCCAATAGTTCTGGCGACATCGGCTAAGTTCTGGAGAATACCGGTGATAGTCCTGATTGTGGCTTCAGTTCCCCCAAGTTTTCCGGTAAACTTGGTCCAGATGTCTGTCAGAAATTCCCAGGTTGCCGTTAATGCCGCGCTAATCTTATCCCAATTCCTGAAGACCAAAAAAAGAGCTAATCCAACCGGGGTAAACCGTTTGGCAATGCTCAAGATTTTTAGCAGCGACACCCCAATTGGCGCCAGGGCTTTCAAGGCGGCGGCGGCCCCACCTCCCAAGAGTAACGTGCCGATAATGCCCTCCTTAGCGGTTAGTTCGCCTGAAGTCAAACGGCCAAATATTCTTTTCAAGCCTTCTAGGATAGAACTGCCAATACGCCCCATCGCTTCAGGCAGTTTTTGTTTGACCGAAACCTCAAAGGCGTCGGAGAAGTTAGCGCCAATTGTGCTGCCTATGTCCTTGAAGGCAGCCGTAATCTTGGTAGAAACCTCATCCAGCTTAGGCAAGGCGATAGGCTCAAGGATTTTGCCCAATAGGTCTTCGGGAATAAGGCCGGTACCTTTTCCGGCTTCTTTAGCTGTTTTCTTGAGCGTTTCCAGTTCGGCCCTGAGCTTATTCAGGTTAGCGATATGTTCTTCAAGATTGCCGGTTAGCCCTTCTTCAAGCGAAGCGTCAACATACTTTTCCTCAAGTTTAATAAGCTCGCCCAGATATTCTTCGTAAGAGATTGCGCCACGGGCTAACTTTTCATCAAGCAAGGCTTTCTCTCTGGCAAAACCACTTTGAATAAACTCAAGTTGTTTGTCAACTGCCTCTTTAACCGCCTTCGTACCAGCCTTGGCCGCATTGGCCGCGGCCTTACCAGCCGAGGCGCTGGACTTCTGAATGTCGTCCAAACCTAACTTTTGAAACTTCAGAAATGCTTCTTGGGTCTTGATATTCTTTTCGGCCTGGCTTTGCTCCTTTTTGGCTGCATCCAGCTTGCTTCGCAAAGCAGAAGGCACAAAACCAGCCTTCTCAGCCGCTGCCACTTCACTCTCAACGTCTAAGACATTCTTACGGGCCTTTTCGAGTTCGAGGTTTAATTCCAATGTCTTCTTGAGTTCTTCATTTCCCTCGCCAAGTTGGGCGGTCAGAGCATTGAATGACTCGGTGCTAAAGTTGCCGGTACGGTTAATCTCATCTACCAGGCCAACCAGCCCTTGTTTAACTGAGTCAAAGTTGGCCTTGGTTAGCGCATCGGAAATCGAGCCTAAGACATCGGTCATAAAACTGAAATCAGCATCATCGAAGCCGGAGGAGAAGGTGTCAACCAGGCCCTTGGCCCATTGGTCAATCGTAGAGAGCGGCCCTTGTTCTGGTGGCGAGCTTCCCTCAAGGAAAGATGAGATGAGCTCGCCAATATAATTTACCGCATCCATGATAACCGATGAGGCAGCATCAATCAGGCCATTCGCAATCTCGACGGCGAAATTAAAACCCCATTCAAAGGCTTGAGGAATAAAACCTTCCAGGAAAGTCAGAGCGTTATTAACGCCGGTTTCTAACGCTCCAGCGAAAAGGTCCATCACCTGTGACCAGTTGCCGGAGCCAAAAGCATCGGCCAGGGTAGCCATAAAGGGACGCACTTTGGCGTCTAAGCCCTCAAAAAAAGCCAGAACTTTCGGGCCGACCTGTTGGGTAATCTGAACCAAAATTTTCAAGAATGGCGCCAATGTTTGTTGTATGGTCAGGCCCAACGTTGTGCCGGTATCCTTTAATACCGAAGTAAATTGTCTTTGTTGATTAGCCCAAGAACCGGCAGTTCGCTCAGCATCACCAATAGCAGCCGCATTGCCGGCAATAATCAAGCTCAAGCGAGCCATCACTTTTTGCTGCTCACTCATCTCTTGTTTGCCAGCGATAAGCCCAAGTCGCAATCCTTCGAGTTTGAGAGTTGTTTCGGTGATTATCACGCCATACGGTCGCATGGTTTCGTGGTTTCCCACAATAGCCGATTGTATGGCACGAAGCGTTTCCGGCTCAGAAATATTGTTAAAGCTAGACATATCTACAGTCAGCTTGGTCAGCGCCCCACTCATTTCGGCTGCCTGCTCAGAGGCAAAGCCCAGTGGCACAAATGTATCTTGTAAGGTGGCCGCAAAACCGGCCAGGTCGAATTTGCTGCGGCCCACCTTTTTGGCAAACTCACTAATCCGGCTGAACGTATTCTCAGCTAACTCGGTGAACTGAACACCAAACTGTTCGCCAGCTACACCACCACCCTCAAAAACGGTGGCAAACTTGCTCATACTTTCTTCAGCATCGCTACCTAATTTGATTAAAGTGAAGGGCAGCTGCTCAATCGAATCGCGTAGACGAAAAACCAGGCCTGAGAGGATATTCCCCCCAAAAACGCCCAGGAACGTTGCCTTGAAAGTGTTCAATGCGCCGCCAATGGTTCGCATTGCCCCAGAAGTCTTCTCGGCACTTTGCCGGACTTCATTCAAACCGGTCTCAGCTTGTTTTGTGTCTCTCCGTAGCAGGCTAAATCGCCGCCCGATTGTCTCAGTCTCTTTGCTTAGACCGCTTTGCTTGGCCCTAGCTTTATCCACCGCGCCGGAGAGGTGGTCCATCGTAGCGGCCAAGAACCGGGTAGCCGGCACATTGGACTTTATTCTTTGCTCAAGCTGCTTGAGACCATTCAGTACATTCGCTGGAAGTGGGCCGGACTTCCGAATTTGTTGAAACTCGATCTCAAGCTGTTTGGCTTCGGTTCTGATTCGTGATAGCTGTTGAGCAGTTGGTTTACCGCCGGACTCAATGGTTGTAATCATATCCTTATAGGATTTTTCAACCCGGCTGACCTGAGCATCTAAGTCCGAAAAAACCTCAACCCGAACCCCCTCCAGTTGACCTAGTCGTTTCAGGTCATCCACCTGCCCCTTCATAGCTGTGGTTTGTTTAGCCAAGGTCTGGCTAACCTTCACCGAAGCCTGAGCCAGCTTGTCTTCGGCAATGCCCACTTTATCCAAGTCCCGGCCAAAGCGATTGAAGATGCCGCCTAGCGGCCCGGCGACATCTCGGACACCAAACAGAGCCAACCGTAAGGCAAAGAGCTTATTTCCCCCAGTCTCTGAGGCCAGGGTCATCGCGGTGCCAAATCCCCCTATCGCCTTAGCTGACAGGTCAGCGGTTTTACCAACCTGGTTGAACTCGCCGGTGATGCGGCCAATCTCGACTCGCCTGAGTTTTTCAATCTCGACGCCAATCGCTTGTAAGCCTTTTTCAGCAGTCGTAAGTACGGCCGGATTGATGATCCCCTGATCGACTTCGTGTTGCAGCTTGATAACTTCGCCTCTAGTCTCAGTGAAACGGCGGTTAAGCTCCTTGAAGCCCTCACCTGACTTGGAAGTGAAGCGGGACATCTGCTGTTCTAAGTGAGCAATTTGTTGTCTAAGGTCTGGTAGTTGAAACGTTTGCGCCGGAACAGCCGCCGTAGCTACGGCTATCTGTGCCTGCTTAATATTCCGACTAAAAATAGTGGCAAATTGGGTGGATTGCTGAAGGACATTATTTAGAGAAGAACCAATATTGGTTGCGCCCTGGGCAATACTCGATGCAGCCAGAGAAAAGCCTTGGGTGATATTTTGCTTCATTCCCAAGGCAAAAGCGCCAAACGTATTTTGTGCCTGGACGCCAATCTTGGTAGTTAAGGAGTTGACCTGCTGTCCAAAATTGCTAATGGCCTGACCAGCCGTATTCAAAGCAGAAGTGGCAATCTGACCGCCACCTTGCAGGCTGCTTTTCATCCCTTCACCCAAAATGCGAAGGGCTTGCTGTAAACCGGCCGTTTTAGAATCAACTTCGGCAATGACTTCGACCATCAGTTCGGACGCCGGCACAACCGTCCGAGCTATTACCTGGCCAAAGACTTCCCTGGTTGCGTCGCCAAAGGAAGTAACCGCGCTGGTTACTTCCCTCAAGACATCACTTGGTCCGGTTCTTAAAACTTCCATCCCCTGGGAAAGAGACAAGCCGATGTCAGCTCCCAATTTTCGGGCTGCATCGGCCACCGGCCGGCTTAATTCAAGCAGCGGTTCAGCCAAAGCCTGGCCAGCCTGTTTCCCAACCTGACCGAAAGCCTTGGGTAACTCTGATAAAGCCTGGCCTAAATCAACCAGCACTGGCTTAAGCAGTCTTGGGTCTAAGAACTCAAAGAAACCGGATACCTTGCCAGCTTGCTTGCTAATTTCACCAAAGCTATTAGCTATAGAAGTTTTTAGGGTATCTCCAACCTGTCGCCCGGCATTTGCAGCCTGATTAACCAGAGGAGAAAATAGCTGCTTAACATCTGGGATTTTGATTTCTGGGATAGAGACCTTGAACGAAGCTAAAGAGCTTTCTGCCTTGACACGGCGCAGTAACCCTTCTAGCTCTCTTTCAACTTGACGAGCTTCTTTGGATACAGCACCAGAAACAAGGCCGGTGCTTTCCCGGTCTAACCGCTGGAATTGATCCAGCAGTTCGGTAATGCGGGGTTTTGTCAAATCAGGTAATTTGACAAACTCAAGAACAATCTTATCAATTAAGTCTGGAATAATCGAGTGCCCTACCACAGCATCAAAGAGGCGCTGCACTTCCTCAATACCGCCTTCTTTGAACGCCACCCACAGCTGGCGTATTTCCGGGTTCATACGGGCGAAAGTGGCGATAATCGCCTTGGTTGATACGCCGGTCTGGGTCTCGATCTCCTCGAAGGCTTTTAGGAGCCCTTCTTTACTGACATTCTCAAGCTCTCTAAAAATACCTCTGGCCTCGCCAATAAAAAGTTTGGCCTCTTTGAGAGAAAGGTCTTGTAACCCGCCAAATTCGCCAGCTTTGCCACGGGCAATACCAAAGCCACTGACAGAAACGCCGCCAAGGGTATCGCTAATTTTCTTGGCGGCGTTTCGTGCAGCTTCTGCCGCTCGCGCCAGTGACTTATCCAGTTGTTCTTCGTCCAGCTCGAACTTAATCTGGGCTTCGTAAACGGACCGTATTGCCATGGGCTCACTATTTGATGTAGTAAGGTATCATTTCAGCCGTTTTACTTAATGGCTGGCCATCCCGGTCTATCGTCCGGCCATCCGAGTAGATGTAGCAGACAACTCGTCCTTGTGCGTTGGCCAGTGCCTCAATCGCCTGAATACCAACCCCAACCTGAAAGACAGGCGGCTTGGGGCCACCACGACTATCTATGGTTGAGCCACCTGGCGGTAACTGGGTTTGCAGCGGCCTGGTGCCAGCATGATCCAGACTTTGCCACTTAAATTTGCCCGGCTTATTCCCAAGCTCACACCAGCGCTGATAGTTCTCAAGCTCATCGTAGTCCAGGGATTTGGCCAGCATGCAGTAATAATCGCTGACCGGAAGTTGGTACTCGATGAATTTCCAGCTGACGCCGAAGTGCTTCCAGAGCAGGGCATCTATATCATAGACACCCAGATGGGTCTTTACTCCGCCAGAACTCCGGCTATTACCTCGGCGTCCTGAGATTTTCCCAGGGCTTCTTGCACCGCAGCCCCTCCCAGGGCGACCGAGGCAATAGTACCAGCCGCCTCAAACCAGGCTGTGATAAGTTCCATCATGGTAAAGTTTTCTTGTAAAAAGGCGGTATCATCTGGTTCGTCCAGAACCCCAAAGGCAGCCGGCATCAATCGCGCCCACCATTCATCTTCTTTGAAGATAGCCTTGATTGCCCGCATCATGGCATCCTGGCGTTCCATATCGGATAACTGGCCGTTGCCATTCACGGCAACTTCTTGGTTCTTCTGGAAGGCGCTTACTGCGTCCAGCATTTCCAGGGCCAGAGTAGACCACATCCGGCCAACCGGCATAGGCACATCAATCTCGAAGGTTTCACTGAGGGCCAGTGACCGGATAGTGACCGTCCCGGAATATTTCTTGGGCTTGTTTGAGGTTCTGAAACGATTTTTACCTGCCATAAAAGCTCCTAATACATGTAGATGTTATAAAGTCGGTTGCCCAGGGCCTTGGTCAACAGCGGAATAGCCGTATATTCCAGCTCCAAAATGCTGGTTTCACGCGGGGAAAGCTCGCCAATGTTAAAACCTGACGAGAAGTACCCGCCATAAACGGTCATCACCCAGCCCTGGATACCGGCAGCAATAGCTTGTGCTGCCGGCGCGTTACAACCGATATTGAACGCTGAAATTTCAAGCGGCCGGTTACGAATGGTACAAGAACCACCAGCCTCAATCAGCCGCTGCGTGCCGCCAGCCCCAACCGTATACATGGAACCGTTAGCCACAACCGCTTCAATCACGGTGGGGTTCCACTCCCGGAGGGAGAGGCCAATCGTCAACCCTTCCTCAGTCAGGCTAAATTCGCCTGAACTCTTGACATTACCACCCTCAATTTCCTCAAAGGTAGCAATGGGTTCAATGGATGGCGCCGCCCCCAAAATGCCCAGGTCGGTTGCTTTGCTGGCCTGCAATCCAATCGAGGCATAATCATATCCGGCGACGTATAAGTCTCCGGTAACAGAGAGGGCTGCATAGCCCTGGCCTGTGCCAATACGAACTCTGCTTTCCCATTCCGCGGTGTAGGGTAAGGTTGCGGTCGGTCCTGCGTGGGTAAAAAACTCAGCCATGATCTTTCTCCTTTAACTATTTAACTAATCATATTTCGACAAACTCAATATCCGATGTAATTCCGGCCGGAATTACATCGATCCAACCTCCGGTGCGCCTACACCGGATGGTGATGGACGTAGTAGAAATAATTTCGGCATCTTCCAGGTCTATACCTGATGTGCCGGTATGTTCAATATGATAAGACCTGCCAGTAACAAGCCCGGTGCAGCTATAACTTCCCAGCCGAGAAATGCAGGCCATTGAAACCGTTGGCCGGGGAAGTGAGCCGTTGCTTTCAGGGATTACTTCATCTTCATGAGTTAGAAAGCCGGTTTCTTCGGTTACGGTGATTTCGATGGGTTCAATTTCAACCGGCGTTTGCAATTTATCAAAGCGTCGTGTCACTGGTACACCTCTGCTCAAGAGTAAGTCTGATTTCTGTCGCTAACCGGCTGTGATAACCGGTATCCTGCTCCCAAACCAGGCCAGAGTGAAAATTGACCCGGTTTATAGCTGCACCTCGTTTAAGCTCGAATTTGAGTTCACTTTCATCTTCAGTCAGCCAGCGATTATTCCGGTCTTTGAACAAAGCAATAATCCTATCACAAAGCCGGGTATGCACCAGGTCGCTTTCCTCATAAACGGTGGTATCTTCTGGTTGGGCTACGGCCATATTCAGCACCGTAACCAATATTTCGTACTCAGCTCTCGATTGTGCCCAAAGGGTGTTTCCCCCTACGTCGTTTTCCAGGGCTGAGGGTGTTGTCACCGAAACAAATGGGAAAACTGCGGGTGGCGTGTTGCCGCTAACTGCCACACTCCTGAGCCAGACCTGCTGCCCCTGAATAGTTAAACCGGCTGTCAGGTGTTCATTGTTGGCCATAAGCAGCTGTTTTACAGCTAGCCGGCATTGAGCATCGTTCATGCTTCCTCAGTTCGGATAAATTTCAACAGGTCGCTTGTTTTCAGCGGCGCATTGAGCAATTCATCGGCTGCTTCATCCCTGGCCTGGTTGAAATCTTCCTCAGTAGCCTGGATAGCTGCTGTCACAAAGTCAAAGCCAGGTGAGGCCCAATAGCCCCGGTTGATAACGAATTGAGAGCCAACACTGAAGTAGACCCTTTCCCCAGCCGGCTTACCATCCTTCGCCGGCCATTGCAAGGGCGCTCCCCACCAAAAATGAACTTTGGGTTTGCCCCTGATAACGTGAGGATAAGTACCATAAATAAGCCAGTCTAAAATGTCGCTTGTCCAACCGGCATTAACCGAAGGGTGGTCCAGGGGAATTTGTACGGTGTTACCGGAAGCGCGATCTGAATTACCAACCATTACCGGATGTGCCCAAGACGCCGCAAAGGTTTTGCCCCAAATTCGCTGCGATGGCTGGTTGCCAACTGGAGCATTTATCCCTTCCGGGGCCCAGGCTAAAACGGCTGATATAAAGCGGTCTGCCGGGCTTTGCAGATACTTTCCAGCAATATCGGAAGCTCGCTTCTGGTCAAATACGGCGCTCAAGTCCCTCTTCAGTTCAGGAAAGCGGTTGATTTCCTCAAAGGCCATTCTTTAGCCGGCTCCTCTCGATACGATTTTGCTCTACTGCTACAATGATGCCCTTTAGCTTCTCAACCAAATCCGGCTCCCCCTGGCGTAAAGCGTCAAATAGGATGGGCCGGTCGGCGGCAACTAGTAAATCCTTTATCAACCCGGCATCATAACGGGCAATCTCCTTAAAGTTGAGCATCCTGGTCAAATCAACGGCCATTCTATCAACCAGGCTTTGCATATCCAGCTCGGCCAGATGACCGGAAACGGCCGATAAATCACGTTCTGTCCCCCTGGCAATCTCAGCCAATTTCTCAAGGCCGGAAGCAATCGAGGCAATGTCACCGGTGCTTTTTGCCACTACCTTAGCGCTAGGTTCAAGCGTGTCCTGAGCTGAAGCAGTTTGAATTAGCGTCCCCCGCATCCGTTCGGACAACCTGATGAGAAAATCGTCGCTTAAACTTAACTTTTTTGTGCCCACCAGTTTTCTGGTCATAACCGTTTTCGTCGCAAGCTAAATATTCGTCGCAAGTTAAACATAAGTAAGGTTTCAATCAGATATTGCATGTCTTACCTCTTCAAGATAAAGAAGCGATAAAAGAACCAGGTTGCAATAGGAATTTTGATAATGTTTGCTATTAACATGGCGAAATGACCAGATAGAATAAGTGGAGTACCGTTATACCATCTTACAAATAATAACCAACCAATAATTCCGGTAATCACACAGTCTATCAGATAAATCAGGGCAATAGACCAGCCATCTTTGTTCTTTGGCCTCTCCATTAGTGAGACTATGATGATTGTAAAAAGAGTTATATAGTAAATAGTAAAGCAAGCGTATAAGAAAACCAGGCTCAAATAAATAATTGTCACCATAAATCTGCCAGTGATAGGCCAGCCTGAGAAGCAAGCATTGAAGCCAAGGCCAGGATTAGGATTAAAAGACCAGTTGTTTTGAGCCGGTATATATCCTTCTTGAGTTGGGTCAGCTCTTTCTCGCGCCGAATATATTCTATCCAGCGCACAGAAATTCGCACCATCAGCTCAAGGTCTACCGGCTTCTCCAAAACAATGTGAGCCCCTTCTTTGAGCAACTTTTGTCTGAGCTCCGGGGTAATGTAACCGGAGATAATAGCCAGCGGCCCATCTTGCTTCCGGTCTACCCAGCGGTCTATGACTACTTGAGCATCCTTGTCCTGCAATCGCCAATCCAGAAGAACAATGTCCGCCCAATCCAGCTTTTCCAGAGCTTCCCTGGCTCCTCCGGCCGGCTCTACCTTGATTCCCCGTTGGCTAATCAGACGATGAATGGCCTGCACCTGGCTATAGTCATCGTCTACAATCAGGATATTAACCGGGACTGCATCGGTGGGCGCCGGCACAATGGCAGTTACGGCCTGGTTAATCAGGTCTTTGATCATAACTCACGTATCTCTCGCCCTATACCTTTGTTAAGGTCGTTCAGCCCCCAACTGTAATCCCAGTCAAGGTCAAGGACATCCTTGAAGATACGATGAACGGAGTGTATCTTGGTGGTTAGATCGTAGAAACTATAATGAAGATACGGGTCATAAGTTTCGTTCAAATAGTCGGTCATTGGCAGCGCCGGTGTCCCAATAGCTCGCTCGGCGGCGGTACGCGAGTAATATTGCGCCCGCCAGGGCATCGCCACATCCGTTGCCGGGTCGTAAATCTCGTTCAGGGCTTGCAGGAACTCTTCCTTGAAGACATTGTTCTGCCGCCCACGTACTCCCGGATTGGAGATGGATGGGCCGGCCATCAGACCAGATACTCCCAACATGGTCAGGAGTTGCATGTAAACTGTCTGGTCTGTAGGCCAGGTTTCGCCGGCCAATTCCACAAAAGGTATCTTGTAACCGGCCCGGCGAAACTTCATCAAGGCCTGGTTCGAGATGAGCGTGATGTAGGCTGTAATTACCGACTTGGCCGGTGAAGTCGCCTTTGGTCCATCGGTAAAGTCTGTCCCCTGGTTCAACAGCTGAGGATGCAGACTGGCTACATCAGCTGTGGTACAAAAAGGCGCGGCCGGCGCTGCCATAAAATAAACCTTTAGGTTAAGACCTGAAGCCGAACCCACATGAGGTTGTCGGCAAATACTGGCCAGGCGACTGTGTGAACACCCATCTCCCGCTCGTAAGGCGGTTTTGGCCGCCGGTAAAGCCAGGGCATCGGGCCGCCTTCATTGTAGGAGCCATCTTCGGTTTCCAGCGGCGCTGTGCCCATCCAACCGCTGATTCCTTGCGGAGGGATAAAGATAATTTCGTTTTCGTTCAGGTAATAGACAACTGAGGGCGTATAGTCGGCATTTTTGGTCAACGCTTCGTATGTCCAGAAGGTGTCATAGAACCGGAACTTGTAGTCCAGACCGGTGGCAAACCAGTCCTCTAGCTGTTTGGTAGTAATGAAGCCGCTGGCCCCTGGTTGTTCATGTGTATCGCCTCGCAGCAGGTTCAAGATGGCCGTATTTTTGATGAGGTGTTTCATCAGCGTGCTGCGGCAAATAATCTGTCCACCCCGGATAGTGAAAGCGTGGTTCTGGCGACAAATCTGGTCTACCACGTCCAGCGCCCCAATGATGTCAGCCGAAGCGTCGGACCAGACTTTGCGCTGGTCGGCTGTCGCCGCAGAACCAGCGTTATCCACCAGAGAAGTAATCACCTGGTTGAGTTCGGCGGCCAGGCCCACATTCCAGGTACCGGCAATCTCTGAACCCCAGTAGCGTGGGGCCGGTGTAATAGCAGCGCCGGCATTAGTCACTGGCGGCCAGGTAACGGCGTTCTTGAGTGCGCCCACAGCCAGATATTCCAACATGTTATCTACCACATCCTCATTTTCAGCCATCTCGTTTGTAATGTAGTCGGTAACTTTAGATTCCATCTGCCGGGCAACCGATGTGCCGGTGGCTCTGGCTACGGCCAATTCGCCCAACTGAAGGTCAGCCTGAACAATGTCGGGCTTGACCAGGGCATAAGATTTGACATCCATCAGGGTCGAGAGGAAGGTGTCACCGCTCACCTTCGGCCGAGGCAATGCCTGGCCTTCTGGTGAGGAGAGACCGGCCAATTGGTTCTGGCCGCGACCGCGTTCCATCAGGATATTGCGGGAGTCAAACATTTTCCATTGAAAGAACTCGCGCCAGATGAAGTTTTGCAGGTAGCCAACCTTGCTCCGATCCGGCCGTTTCTTCAGAACTTCCTCAAGGAAGGTCCGATGCAACCACAGATTTGCATATTGAGACATTTTCTATTCTCCTTATTTCCACTGAATGTCGGGCAAGTCAGTCTTGACCCCGGCCGGAATTGTGCCGATTGCGCCTGCTTCGGTGTAGCAGTATTGCTCCACCATCTCGCCATGATAAACCGGTGTACAGGCCCGGTCCCAGGTAGTAATCTCAAGCAGCTCAACTAAGATGCCAACCGCCGTGTCACTGCCCGCCCCGTGTGAGGCGTCAGTAACCCAGGGGACATACTTGTTGGTCACGCTATTAAGAGCAACCACCAGGCCAGGCGTTGCATATTCACCATGAACGTGAGTGGCGTCAACAAAAGTAAGTTGGGGGTAAGCCATGTCGAACATGCGGGGCAGCAACCGGGCAAGGTTATCGGTTGAGGCCAGCGGCGACATGAATTTCGGGCCTTTGCTGACCCAGGAAGTCGGATTAGCCATGTTACTCTTTCTCCTTTCCCCTTACGGGGGAGTTAATTTGCGTTGTTTCCGGCCTGTTTGGCTGGCAGTGATGCGCTCCAGATTTTCTCAGCCTTCTCTGCATATTTCTTGGCCAGCTCAGCCGGGCTATAACCAAATGGCCCGGTCAGGGTTTCCAGGCGGACATCGGTCGTCTCGGTTTGCCCTTCTAACCGCACCATCGGCGGAATAAGGTTGACCAACTGCTGGACACCTTCAAAGTAATAATCCATCAGCTCCTCAACTGTGGGCGGACGGGTTGCTTCAAGTTGAATAACCCGGTCCCCCTCACCAATGGGTTGAGCCAATACCAAAGACTTGGCCGTTTCGATAACCACGGCCGGCAGAATATAGCCATTATCCCTTTTGGCCGTAAGTCTGGCGACCATTGCCTCAGCCTTGGCCACCCGGCGTTCCAGCTGCGCCTGTTTGCGCTCCTGCTCGCGCTCGAAGGCCAGGGCCATATTTTCCTTCTCAAGCTGGGCCAATTTCTCCTTTACCCAAGCTGGCGCATCATCCAGCTGGGGTTGAGAGGTCCCGGACAACTTAACTGAAAGTTCCTTGACTTGCTCTTGCAAGCGCAGCTGATCTTTCGCAGACGCTTCCAGACGGGTCAGCAGGTCGGTTCGCTCCTGCTCAAGCTGAAGCAGGCGCTCTTTCTCTTTTTCATCCATCTTGATCTCCTTTAACTGATTGTCACTAAGATATTCAAACGTTGCCGTCTCTAAAACCGCAATTTGGTTTGAGGTATAGTCGGGGTGAAGGTCTGCTGAGGCATAGCGCCATTTCTTCTTCTTAATGGCATCTTCCACTTCCGCATCAGCTGGCAATGCGTAACCGACCAGCCAGTTCTTCTCCTGGCGCAAAAAGCCGCCTGAGTCCTTATCAAACCAACATAAGGCTGGCGGCCGGGTTTCCCCCTCTTCATGAGAAACGCGCAAATAAGGCGCACTATCCCAGACTTCATTGGTGTGGTTCCGAAGAACCTGGTCAAAAACGGTCTGGTCAATGCGGTGAACTTTGCCTCGATTACGGATTACGGATTTCTTGACTATGGGGGTACGAATGTAGGTTCTACCATCTATCGTTGCCAGGGATAATTCGTGTCCCTTTTGCTGCGTCCCCGGCCGGTTGGTGGCAGCTACGGCCAGGAGAGTCCAGCCGAAGCCAATCGGCTCATCTTCAAACTTCTCATCGGTATTAGCGTGGAGGGCTTTCATTTGGGCCATTGCTTCTTTGCGGCTCTTGTGACAGCCTAATGACTCGCCCATCATCTCGCCATCATCATCTATCTTGTGTACGCAGTATTCATTGTCCTTTTTGAAGACATCCCAGGGCATTACTTTCTCCTGTCAGCCAAAAAAAATAGGGCTGCGGTTATACTACCGCAGCCCTAAGCCACATCACCCGTTCTCTATAATTAGTTTCAACCCACGCCCTACATATAGGACGACATTCCAGTCAAATATAACATAAGCCGCATAACTTGTCAAGTGCGCCTGGCTGGTTTACAATAAATTGAGGCAATTTTTTAATATTCAGCGAGGTTAAAATGAAAGTCGCCATTATCAGCATCTTCAGAAACAACACTGAGGAATATTGCCATCGTTACATCAACCGGGTAAAGTCCCTCAACTACGGCAGTATCGAAGTCCGCCCCTATGTTACTGTTGGGGATAGTTCCCTGCCATCGGAGAAGTACCTGGCCGCTGCTCTGCCCGATATATCCATCTCAATAGTTCATACCGGCATTAAGCATTATGGCAGTGTCGTTCACCCAGAGCGCTTCAAGTGCCTGGCATTATCGTATAACGCCGCTCTCGATGCAGCTGCAAAAGACGGTTGGGCTGATTATGTTCTCTATTTGGATAGTGACTTACTTTACGCCTCCGCTTTGCTCGCCCGGCTCCTGGCCCATCAGAAAGAGATCATCGCTCCCCTGATTATGGCCGGCCCTTCTTTCTATGACATCTGGGGATTTCGCAAACTGGACGGCGACAACTTTCCCTCTCACCCCGGTTGGCTAAAGGAGAAGACAGAACCATTTGAGATACTGACAGCCGGAGCAGTTGTTCTCTTTCCGGCTGGCCCTCTTTATGACGGCGCAAGACTGACTGAGGCAGACGCGGTACAGGGGCTTTGCCATTCATTGCGAATGGCCTTTGGGCTAACAATCTGGTGCGACCCAGGCACCATTGTCTATCATCCCGTGCCAGGTGGTCCTCTGACCTACGACGCCAACTGGCTGCAATATCCGTTCTAGCTTGACAGATATGTAACCATCATATATAATTTAGCCCGTAAACATTGTTTTCCTCCTTTTTGTTTTGTTGGACCTCCTGAGAAGCAAAAAGTCCCTGGACCGGCAGCCAGGGACTTTTTGTATTGAGCCCGTCGAATATAGCTGTCCAAAATTGGACAGTTATGGACGCGGAGGGTGAGTGACGTGTGTAGCCGGATCACAATATATCCGGCAACCCAAGGCCGCTGCCTGGCGGGTAAAGCCCATAATCGCCTCTGGATAGACTTCAGAATATCGGGCTCCCTCAGCTAAAGCTCTGAAGGGAAACATCACCACGCTTCCCGCACTCCATATCTCAGTAACATTTCCCCCAAATCGTTCCTCGAACCACTGTGGCGTTTCTGGCGGGAAAAGGTCATTTTCCTCAAATCGAAAGCCCCAAATATCATAAAAACGCAGCTTACCATCGGGATATGAAATCCAGATCATCGGAGCAATAACAGCGTCTTCATCAGGTAGATGGGATGAAAGCCGCTCGATTAAATCTGGCGCATAAAGCAAATCGCTTTCAATGAGCATTGCTACATCTGCCCAGTCGTCGTGCACAATTTCATCCACAGCGTAGTTCCCTGGTCGGGAAACGGCTGCAAATCGTTCCGGGTGAACTTTAGAGCCGTGATCTGGCATCCCACTATCACATTTGAGCACCTTTATCCGGCTATTCCCAGCCGTTTTTTCTTTCAGAACTTCAAAGGTATTATCTTTACTATCCCCTTCAACCAGATAAAAACGCAGTTTATCCCTGGGCCAACTGAGACAACGAATACGGTAAAGATACTGATCCAGATAATCCCCTTTTTCGTCATCTCGAAAGAGTGACCAAATCGCTACTTTAGACTGGTTCAAAATATATCGCTCCTACCCGGTCCTGTTTCCAATGAGCTAACCGGATGAGTGAAACAGCCCGGTCGAAACCGGCTCTCACATCCTTATCTTGCAGATCATCCACAATCATCACCCCTTCTGGATGCAGGAAATGGATAGCATTTAGAATATCTTTGTAGACACCTTCCTGGGTATGATCCGCATCCACCAGAATAAGGGAGAATAGAGCCTTTGGCTTGTACTGAGGCAAGGTTTCAACCGTATCGCCGGTAATGAGTTCCAATTTGCCGATATACCCCACTTTCGCCAGTTCTGTCCTCACGAAATCAGGCCCAGGGTTTGGAGCTTTACCATAGTCAGCTTCCCATTTATCAAAACCAACCAGGTGACAGAATGGCCTGCGCCCGGCAATCATGGCCATTGAAAAGCCACGCCGGACACCTAGCTCCATATAGCTGGCAAGATTGTTTTCCATAGCCAAATAAGCCAACAATGGGCAGATAGAAACAACCTTTTGGTCCATCATGGCAAGGATGTTTGCGGTATGTGGGTCAGCTTCCAGCAGGGATAAGATATACCGGACGTAGCCGGTATTTTCCGGCTGCCAGAGCTCATTCGTTGATATTGTAAAGTTCAGCAAAAGAAATGCGCTCCTTTTCCATCGGCTTGGCCGGAACACCAACCCAGGTTTCGCCGGCCGGAATACTTCTCGTCACCACCGCCCCGGCCCCAACAATCGCCCAGTCGCCAATGGTATGCCCTTCGATAATCGTCGCCCCGGCCCCTATCAGCACTCCCTCACCAATGGTAACATTACCAGAAATTCCAGCATTATGGTTCACCACCGAATAATCGCCAATCGTTACATCATGGCCGATGGTAACGCCCATGTTGATATGAACAAACGCGCCCAGGGAGACTTCAGGCTGAATGACCCCACCCGGCATAATGCTTGTACCATTGCCGATCTCTTTCAGGTGGGTCAAAATAATAGCCTCGACTGGGACAATATGCGGAAAATGATGCGCAGAATCCTGATAAAATTGGGCAATTTTGCGCCGGATAGCCGGTGAGCCATTAGCAATGACACAGTTTTTCCGTCTTGCTCTTAGCCATTCGTGGTCTGAACTCAAGACCGGCAAGCCCATAAACATGTCCTGGTAATCAGCCTGTTCGGAAACAAACCCCAAGACACGATAACCTGTTATCTGGCATAACCCCCAAATTTCTTTAGCCATACCGCCCGTACCAATAATCACAACATCCATAGTCACTCCAAACTTTTATAGAAATAGTAGGCCAGATAGAACGTGTACCCGGCCAGGAAAACAATCGCCAACGCACCCGCACAAAGAAAACCAAACCAGAAATCAAGTGTCAAACCACCTCCAAAAAAGCGTCCCAAAACGGCGCCCAGGCATTGTGGAGCTTAAACCGCTCCAGGTGCTCTGGCTTGATTTCCCGATATGGTTTCTCCCGACTGATGCGTTCTAACTGTGCTGTCACCGGTAGATTAGGCTGGATAAATGTAGCAAAGTCATCGAACCAATAGCGGTAGCAGGGCATATCAAAGGCAATCGGCTGGCAGCCACAGGCCGCTCCCTCGATAATCGGCAGCTCAAACCCTTCGATGTGCCTTAGTCCAGCCACATACTGGCTTCGGGAATAGACGCCACGCATCTCGTCATCGGTCAAGGTGTTGAAATGGATATAGCCTGGTCCATAGCGAAAGTCACGTCCCAGATGAACCACAACGCCAAAACCGTCATAGACGGAGCGAATTTCCTCTGGTCCGTCTACCCGGCCGGTCACAGCGCAAGGATAAGGTCGCTCCTTCCACGCACCATTAAAATTATTGTAGAAGACTTTCTCATCAAAGCCAACCGGAAAGCGTACGTAAGGACAGGGTGGCTTCAGGTCATAATAGCTGCCCACCAGCTTCGCCTTGCTCCAAGCATAGTCCCAAAACTCCTGTGGGCCGGCTGTTTTGTGGCATAGCTGTAGTAAGATGCAGGGCAGCCGATCTATGAACTCCTTCACCCCATCAATGCCAATAGCTGTCAGAATAGCATAGTCCGCGTCTTCAATAGCTTTGACGAATTGAATATTAGATGGCGCAGTCTGCTTGACCTGGCTGATAATACGGTAGATGGTAAGCGAAACGTTATCGGTTTCACAATAGATAGAGAGCATCGGCTTCCTTTCGAGCGTAGAAATGCCCCAGGTTTGGATGAGGTTTAATCATCCGGTCAAAGAGAAAGTAGTTGAAACCATATTGCTTCAGATGCTTTTGCAATATCTTAACCGTCAGCTGTGGGTAGCTCAAGCAAAAGACGCCTGGATCGTGCTCATCATAAACGCCACCCATTTCGTGGTATTCCCCCACGATCATAGAGATGTCCGAAAGATGTTTGGAAGTCAGCAAGGCTGGCCATTCGCCGCTTTCAGCATCAATCTTGAGCAGGTTAATCGAGCCAAAGGTTTTAATGATAGCATCCAGACCAACGGCCAGTACCCGAACATATTCACCGCTCAATGCTGAAGTCAGCGGAAAGAGGGTAAACCCGCCTGTATTAGCCCCCTCAGTCCAGATTTGCTTATTCTCATAACTCAACCACTGGGGAGTAGAGACATCTGAACGGCTCACAGCCAGGTTATAGAGAAAACAGCGCCCTTCTTTGATGAACTTCTCATTGTTCAGATAAGCCAATTGGTAATTCTCCCAATGCGGCTCAAAGGCGATAACTCTGGCCCGACTATGTTCCAGCACAAACCGGGTGAAGTAACCGGCGTGAGCGCCAATATCTACAATGTTATAGTCATCATGTAGGAACGGTAAAATTGGGCGCACTTTATACTCGTCACGCAGCCAGACTTGCTCGAATATAAGATGGTCCATTGTATTTTCCCTGAACCATAAATCTGGCATATTGATTAGCTGACTTTTAACCAGTTTCATGGCTCTCCTTACGACAGGCTGGCATTGCAGCCAGATTATACTCGGCCGGGTACAGCCAACGAGTTTCATCTGGGAAAACCCGGTCACTCTCCTGGTCATAAAAAACAACGCCAAACTGAAAACGAGCTAAATGAAGGCAGTCCCCTAAAGGAATGTAAACCAGCCGCCCATTGCCGGGTCGCTCCTCTGGCAGTCTATGCCATACATCTTCAGCCGCCAGGCCAGTTTGCATTTGCATCAATAGAGGGATTCCTAAAAACAAGAGCAGCATGACAAGTAAAGTAATGACCAGCCGCCAGTAGTCCGGCTGTGTTTCAGCCGTTTGAAGCGGCAGATTTACGGATTTGTTTGATAATTTGGGTTTCATCATTCGAATATAAAGGCCGTTTTGGTTTTGCATTGTCCATCAAAGAGATCAGAATTTTTCGCCCGGCAGACCAGCACCGTTCCGCTACTGCCACCCGATCTAAGAACCTGATTAGTGAACATATAGGCGCTGCAGCGGGGGCAGTAGCATTTAGTGTAAGCCGAAGCCGGCCGATAATGCACCCGGTATAGTGGCAAATTGTCATCTGGTTCCTTCAGCTTCTCAGTGACAATCAGGGGGTATTGGCCTCGCGTCTCAATTACTTCGTAACGCAAAGCATCACCGGGACCATCGGTTTCAGACCGTTTCGCAGTCAAGTCTTCGTCTATGGTGAAGATATACTCGAAACCGGTACCTGACTGCTTTTTGCGCCGGTCCAGTTTGAGAGAAACCCGACAATGGGGGCAACGGCCATCAGCCTCTCGCCTCTCGACGGATAGAAATTTTTTGGTACACGCCGGGCAAACATGCTCCAGGGGAATGTTCTTAGGAAGTTTGGACATTTTCGATAATCCTGGCCATTTTCTCGCAGCTGTCCGCCCATTTGTAGCGGCCAGCGCACTCAAAACCAAGCCGGCGCAACTCCTCTCGACGCTGGCTATCATTTTTCAGGCGAATGATTTCATCAGCTACAACTTCTGGGTCTGCCCTGGGAAGTAATGCCCCGGTCGAGTGCCAGGCCCATAGTCGTTCTGGCAGAGGTTGGATAATTTGCCGGGCGTTACCATAAACTTCATCCCGGATATGCCCATCGGCAATGCCCAATACCGGCAAGCCACATCCCATCGCCTCGCCAATAGGAAGACCCCAGCCCTCGATTGTGGCTAAATCCAGATACAGGTCGCAGACATTCATAATGTCCATGTAACTGTAGTAGGAGAAGATTTCCCCACGCGCATAAGGGTCCACAGGCACGTACCCCCGGCTTTCAAATCGCTCCCGCAAGGTCTGAGCCATTGGCACTTCCCGGTCGCGGGCTATGCCAATCCACTGGGAATTGACCATCATTTCGCTGTTGATTTTGTTGGGTTTGAAAACAACATATTCCTCAAGACCAAGCTCGTAGACCAACCCCTTCAAATCGTGGCCGGCAAACTGGCCGGTCAGAGGGTCTTCAGCATCGGTGTGCAGGTAAAAAATGATGTCCTTCTCCCTACGCGCTTGAATAATCCTGGCTACATTGATGATGTCTGGGAAACCCTTCACCCCCTTGTTAGCCCCCACTGAGCCCACCACAAACTTATCAGCCAACCCACACATCTTACGCAAAATATTACGATCCGCCTCGTCATAGTATCGGAAATTGGCGTGGTCCAGGCCGTGATAGACAAACTCAACCGTCTCCGGTTCAACCAGAGGAAAGGTATCGAGCAGAAGCTGGCGGGAACCAGGGCTGTAGCAAACCACCTTCCCTTTGACATCCTGAATGAAGCGAAAGATGGGTTCCTGTAACCGGCTCATAGGTCTACCCTCGATTGGCATGTAGACGACCATCTTAAAGAGCTTGTTGATACCCAGATACTTCTTTTCGGTGAACTTATCAGTGATAGCCCCAACGTCAATTGGCCCCATATCCCGCCGCCCGCCAAAGAACCAGCGCCTGAGCGAACCAGGCGAACCGATGATCCAAAAAACATCTGGCCAGCGGGTGATGGTAAAGCTCTCCAATATCTCCATACCATCTTGGTCGAACTCATTGGCCGGAAAAACTTTGTAGAAGCCACTGTCCGGCACAAAGCGCGAAAGCCGGCCCAAGATATGCACACTCCAACCCAGGTCCATAAAGTAGTCTGCAAATGGCCGGCTGACATTGGCAAAGCCGGTCGTAGTGGACGGGTGATCCGTCCACATATTTACCTTCAGCATTAGAATATTCTCCGTCGTCTAAACCACATTTTTTTTGGCCCTTTGGCCTCGATAACTCCTAAACCCGGCACGTCCACCGGGATGTCTCGAAAGATAAAGTAGTCGGTGTTGATTTGTACCGTCTTCTTGGGGGGAACTTTCCCGGTTTTACGATAGACCTGAAAGATCAGGTCATCCAGGCCAAGCAAAAGTTCCCATTCGCTATCGGGGATAAGATGCCCCCCGATGTCCTGTTCGTAACGTTCAATGGTACTGCGGCTGACCAGAACGCCGCGTACATAGGTAAAGTCAGTCACTGATTTGTTCCTGTAAAATCGTACTCAATTCCTTTTCTCCATCAATGCCATCCTCACTTAACCAATCCAAAATTGTACTGGGCGCTGGCAGCTGATTTTCACCTGAGAAGTTTTCCATTCGCTCTGGAAATAGGCGTTGTAAAACTGAGCGATTATAGGAAATACTGAAAGCGTTATCGTGCGATTCGGAGATAAAGGCATATTTGTTTTCGCCCGTTTCCTCTTGCCATTTTGAGGCAAGACCAGCCCAGGTTGCTGTTTCCTCTTTATATGGGTTCTTGGCAATCTGCATAACTCCAACTCCGCCAGTCCCAATTAAATCTTCGATATTGTCGCCTATAAGTGCAAGGGACATATCAGAAATCGTTTCGTCATTGATTTCTCGCCCATACAATTTACTGGCCGCCATAAGTGTTACCAACTGGTTATTGCCCTCAAAGTTTCCCATCAAAGCCTGTATATCCGTATTGGTAATGGTGGCCTCATTTGGGATTTCAATTTTATCAGGATGATTCGAGCCTTCTATTTGCTGTCTGGAGTGAGCAACTTCATGCAATAAAACAATAATTGCGCCTGGGTCTCCTTCTTTAAGTTGTTCGGCCATTCTCGGAGAAAGATGCAATACTCCTTCACGCGGATCGAAGTTACCAAACGCATCTGCATGTTGTCCGCCTTCCACAATATCTATATTCCAGCCAATATCAATGCCAATAGCGGCTAGGGTACTTTTGGCCAGGGCTGCTGCCTCCGCCTCATTTTGTGGTTTCGGCCAGCCCTCGGTTTCGTTTGGGTCTATCCCTTCGCCCTCTTTTTGCTTCTTGGCAGCTATTCCAGCGGCCAGGAGCCCGGTAAAAATCAGCCCTCCGCCGATGCCGCCAATAACACCACCTTTCAGGATAGTTGTAGCAACTCTTTTTGCTCTCCCCTTTTTCTGTTTAGGAGGGGAAGCAGGTGCAGCCTCACCGCCTTTTTCACTAACCTTCTGGCTCTTAGGCTTGGACTTGAACTTGCCGCCTTCATCACGGGGATGTAAGCCTTCCTCATACGCCCCGCTTCGTAAAGTAATTAAATCACTCATCACCTGTTCAGCCAAATAAATTGGAATACGTCCCTCTTTTTGCCCCAGCAGAATGGCTGCTGCTTCCCGGTATGCTTCCTCAGCTACGGTTTCCTCATCTTCTTTCTCGGCTGGTGCCGGTTCAGTCGCATCTTTTTCGGCCTTGGCTGCCTGGGCCTGCTTCAAGAACATTTCCTGCTTCTCTAGCGCCTCCTGGTTTATCTCCTCTTTGCGTTTCGCCGCTTCCTCCGGCGAAAGCAAGGGGATGTCAGAGAGTTCAAAAAGGGTGCGGGTGTCAATTTGCCACCAGGCTTCCTGGCCAGCCGGGGTAGAGCCCATCGTACCCATCAAGCCCTGGGTTGTCTTCTTATATTCCGGGTCCAGCGCCCGAACTTCCAGCCAAATTGGGGGACCATCCGGCCCGTAGTTGTATGTCGAGTACCAGGGCATAAAGTATTTGTTGATATACCACATCCAGGTGGTAAGGATAAGCTGGTTGTGCATCGAGGTTGCTGCTGCATGAAGCTCCCCAATATTGTAAGAGCCCACGCCCCCCGATGATTGGGTCAATGCCCGGTCTGCCGAAAGCCCGGCCCTGAGCATCAGCTGGGCCAACTCTTGCAGCATCCCCACAATCGCTTCAGTATGAGCGTCGCCTTTGAGATAGGTCAAGTCGTACTTGTACTGCTGGCTTTCTCGCTCCCGGTCGGAAGGCAGAATTGCATAGTTGGAGTAAGCCAGTGATGCAGCCACATTCCCCATGTAATCCATCGCTCGGATTGTGCCCGTAGCATTATTGGGGTCCGGCAAAGTGTCAAACATTGGCGCTCTTACCATAATATCCGACCGGCCAAGCCGTTCCATCCCGCGCACGGCCGAGCGTAAGGTAATAGCAAACCAGAACCAATACGGGTAAATCGGCTCAAGGAAACTCTTACCCCACATATTTCTGAACTGGATATTGTAGGGCATTAGCAAACTTTCCTCAGCCGGGACCGTAATTTCAAGCCGCCCCCGTTCGCTAAAATAGCGGCTCTGTTGGACAAAGCCCTCATACTCAAAAGTCTTCTGATTACGCTTGATTTGGGAAACATGCCGGGGGTCTACCAGGTGTGGCAGTTCGGCCACAGTCCACAGCGTCCGGTTGCCGGATGAACGGGCCAGGCCCAACTGATATTTGGTGACGTTCTTCCACAGCAGTTCCATCATGGCCACACCATCGGCCAGAGAACGGTAGCCGGCGTTCAGCATCATTTGAGGCAAAACGGTTCTCAGGTTAGCTGTGGCAACTTCGGCCAGTTCTGTCGAAGCTGAACCGACCTTCCAGCCACGCCAGGAACGAAATACGGTCATAATCTGCGCCAGTTTCATCAGGTGTACGAATGTCACCATACCATCGCGCAGCATCTCGTCAATGATGTCGAAGGAGAGTTCACTATCCGGGCGCAAGTCCTTGCCACCCAGGGTTAGCACCCAGTTCCCCTCGGTACGCCCCCGACTATTAAGGGCTGGCAACGGAGGTGGTTCGCGGTTCGATACTTCTGCCTCGGCCTGCAGACGTACAATGATTTCATCCTTCACCCGCCCGCTGGCGTGAGCGGTAACAATCGTTTCGATAAATTCATCAGCCGTTTTCATTGTCCTATTCTCCTCAAGACTTACTTTTTAGAACCGATAATTTGCTGCCAAAAATATCCCTGAAACGCAATTACCAGTTCTTTGGCTGTCTTTTCATCAAAGCCACTTTGCAGCAGGGTCTTATAATATTCACCCAGTATCTGCGCTACATTTGAGATCATGGTTTCAAGTTGTTCCATTTCGGCAATTAAGTTGATTGGTTTACTTCCAGTCGGGGTCATTAGTGGTAGTAACCTCCTGTGATTCGGGCGGTAGATAGCCGGCTAGCTCCAGCCAACGTCTAACAATAAAAGCGGCCTGGTCGCTCAGTTCCCGGCGTTCCCTATCAGCCAATTTAGCCAGGGCTGAGCGTTCTGAGCCATCCAATTGAATTACGATTTTGGTCAACATTTGCACCTTACTTAATTATCTCCTGTCTTTTCGACAAACTTAAAAGCGGTCCCTGGGCCGGTAGCCATCTAAATTCGTCACCGGCACCGGGGCATTGATTGTAGGTACAGGCAGTCTTCCTGGCCCTTCCATCATATCAGTTTGGCGCAAGTGCTGGACATTCAAAGGTGTGCTCATTCCCGGCAAGTATTGGAGAATAGGCAGGCTAAAACTTCCAGTAGCCGAAGGCCGGTTCGGATCAGGTAATCTGAATTGCTCCGGGATAGCCTCGCCGCCATAAGTCAGCAGAGCGTCATACGCCCAGGCAAAAGCCATCAAAACGTCCTTGCTACCCCCATCCGGGGGCGAGTATGTACCCGGCTGCGTCCCCCGTTGGATGTCATACATCTGCTGGTAAAGGGTATCATCGGTGATGATAACCTGCGACCCCTCAACTGCCAGAATGAGATTGCCCATAATTCGGCTGATAGATTTGTTGTCTGGGTTGACCGGGATCATCAGACTTTGCCCGTCTCCGGGGGCCTGGTAGTTATTGATAACCGTATCACCGCCAATCTTCTTCTCGATATACATAATCCCCGGCCATTCAGCATGAAGTTTGGAAACTTGCCCCTGCTGCCAGCCGGTCGTACCGTCAGCCATAGTAATAGGCTTGCCAGCCCAGTCTCCCAAGAGCTTTCGGTTGTGCTCAACGTAAGCGACTACGCCATGCCGGGTCACAGCGAGGAAAACGTTCTCGTCTGGGATACGCTTCTTGTGGTAAGAGCCGGTGCCGCTATCCACCCCAAGATAATAGCGCCCGGTATTATAGTCATACTGTTCCAGGTAATCCTTGACTTCCGGGTAGCGGTCAAAAGGCCGGTAACAAGCATCCAGATAGGTCGCATCAAAGACTCTTGTACCGGGCTGGATGAACTGCCCCTCAAATTCCTGAAGATACATTTCATTGGTCATCTTCAGAGCATCACGTACCCGGTCTACTTGCTCCTGGCTCATCCCTGCTTCAGACCAATGGATGAAGCGATAATGATACCAGGAATTAGCCCCACGCTGGCCATCTCGGACTAGCCCCCAGAACACCCCGCCAACGCCGTTCGGCGTTGAGGCCACGACCATCTGGCTGCCACGGGTCGTAGTCGGCATGAGAGCCGACCAGGTAGCCTCATCGTTAGGCTTGGCAAACCCCGCTTCATCCCAAAAGACCAGCGTCGGCCCTTCACTCCGGCCGGCGTCAACAGTCATCGTCAGGCTCTCGGCCGCCGAGAAGCCGGCCGTATTTCCGCTGTCATCGCGGAACTTGATGGAGAAAAATTGCTGGTTATCAGTTTCGACATCGCCCATCAAAAAACTGGCCGGGGTTGCATCCCGGATGTGGTCGGCGTCGTGATAGGCCAGGTTTCTGAGGATAAACTTGACTTTACGCAGCAATTTTTTCGCGTCATTTTCCGTACGCGAAAGAAAAAGAACGTGCGCCCCTTCGGAGAAATTAGTCAGCCAGGCAGTATAGGCAGCTATAGCCCAGGAAATACCGACCCGACGCGACTTGTTGATGACAAGTGACTCTCCATTTTGCAGTCGTTCCAGAATATCCCATTGCCAGTCATAAGGGATGAAAGGCAAAATCTCCCTGGTTTCTTTACGCTCAATCCAGCAGAAATTCTCGATAAAGTACCGGCAATCGAGGGTACAGGCAACGATTTCTTCGATTTGAGATGGTTTCAGTTCGCTTTCGTAGTCAAGGCCAACGTTAGACCAGATGAACTCATAGTCAGCTTCGACCAGGTTCTCGTCACCCATATTCAGGAGCAGTTCATTTGTTATCGTCAGCTGCGCCATTGGGCGGCTCCTGGTCACGGGCCTTGCGAAAACGAACTACATTTCTGGTAGCCTTTTGGGCTGCCGCAATCGCCTGTTCGCGGGGGGTTTTGGCGCTGCGTGTTCTGGGGGCAACTTCTTGTAGTTTTTGCCAGGAAGCAATGAGGGTAGTCAGTTCCTGGACTGAGGGGGGATCATCAGGGTCCATTATTTTGTCATAGACAATCGTTCTCAAATCATCTGCTTCCTCACCCACACTTTCTGGCAAAGAGGATTTACCCATCTGGAAGCGTTTCTTCATGACGCCCCAGCGCCTCTTGCCTGAGTGCCCTTTCAGCGTAGAACGGTCCACCTCCCGGCCAATTAGCGCCTTTGCCTCTGCAGCCAGAGTGGATAAGGTTGCCCCAGGAGTTGAGACGTAATAATCTTCTAGCCGCTTTATTTGCTCATCCGTCAAGTCTATTATCATAGTTCGACATACTCACTATGAACATAATACCGGAAAACCATTATCCTGTCAATCAGGCAGAATTTATCGAAGCCCTTGACAGACAGTGCGAAGTAGAGTACAATAGCGATAATTGATTTTCGCGGAGGTGGATGTGGAAAGTACAATTTGTCTCAGTTTAACCGCAGTTATCATTCTGGCCTTTGGATTTGGCGTACTGGCCAGTTTAGTCGGCTTGGGCATAGTCGCCCTGCTTATCAGCAACAGGACCAAGGCCAATGAAAGACGATGAGGTGCTGATAGATTACTTAAGAGCACAGCCGGGCGCAACCAAAGAACTGATTGAAGCCTGGTTCATCGAAAACCCCGGCCTGAGAGAAAGAAAGGGATATTATCTCTCCAGCTTTTCCTACTCGTTCCAGCTTTACATCAAACGGAGCTTTGAAAACTTAATGCGTCGAGCCGCCAAGATAGATAAGAACCAACCAGACATTGTGAAGATTTTAGACCGCGCCGGAGCCTACGTTTTAGACACCCACCGGCTTGAAAATTCCTTTGACATCCTGGTTGGCTTTCGAGGACAGCTGTATATCGTTGAAATCAAGAACCCAGAAAACCGCTGGACCTTGACCGAGGGTGAGGAGAAGTGCCGGAATGGATTTGTAAGCGTGGGCGTACCCTACCACATCGTCGAGACCCCCTGGCAAGCCCTGGACGTACTGGGGCTCAAAGAGGGTGAAGACTATATCACAGACGGGGGGGACATCCGATTCCTTCAATCTTCGGTGGAACTTTAGAACAACGCGCCCGGCGTGAACTAGGCGGCGGATATAAGCCATTCGATTATTTCTACCAGATGCGTTTACCGGGCGATCTGATAGAAATACGCATCAATGATGCTTTCTACGAGCCGGTGATGTCCCCCAAGCTGCATCTAATTTGGAGTTGGATACTGGGCGCATACAAAGATCGGCGCAGCTGGCCGGTAGCCTTGAAAGAGATAGTACAAGTTGCTCACGAGAAAGGCGGTTATGTCCATGTGCAAGTCTACCGGGCCATGCGGGCGGCCTGGAAATCCAACCAGGCCCGATTGTTCATTGCCGGTATCTTTTGGGCCGGGATAGCTGAACTGCCTGTAACCGGCTACAAGGAAAGTCTCTTTTCAACGGACGAAGTTTACCAGGTCGCCCTGGAATTTGCTCGAAATCAGGACATTCGGAGTGAAGTTCTTTTCAAGGGCAAACGCAGAAGCGGGATGTTTCACGGCGTTCACTACATATTACGAGGCAGGAATAGATGAGCTTATTTGAGGAGCTATACCCGGCAGAGGGGAAATTTCGGGAGTTTGATAACCAGGTCTACCAATACGTTGTCTGGTTTTGGCTAGAAAAGATGGGTAATGCGCCCTATTTGCAGGAGATTGCCGATTACCTGGCCTCTCAAAGAGGCGGACAGCCCATCAGCCCGGTAACTATCAGCCGCGCTTTAGACCGGCTGCAGGAGCACGGCCTGATTGAAATACTGGAAAATAAAGAAGGCCGGCGTTACATCGGCCGGATTATCTTGACCGGGGCCAAGGTCATTCCCCCAGACGAGGTTGCTATATGAGCACACTTCCTACCCGCATCCGCAAAGAAATAGGTGAGGGCCAGCTGGTGCAGTTCTGGTGTCGTCACCTGGGTCTTGAGGTTGTGGCCGAAGCAGCCCTGGGTCTGGGTGGAGCGTTCCTGTGGGCCTGTTTCGTCTATGATTTGTGGCGCTGGACAGAATGGGAACGAGCCTGGGTATTGCTCCTGCTTTGTATTCCCGGTCTATTCTATTTCCTATTCCATTTGCTCAACTGGAAGCACGAAATCCACGTCGTCACCGAATACGAGTACCGGGCGGGCGGGGTATATTACAAATTCACCGGGTTCTACAACTACGCTAAGAAGTCTATCCCTATCAGCACTAATGACCCAGTACCAACCAGTTTCGAGCCGACCTGGGCTATCGTCTGGCGCTGGTTGACCGGCCAAAAAGTCAGGCGGACAGTCATCACTCATCAGGGAAAATTCGTAGTCGAGAACCGGCTAGTGCCGGCGCAGCTAGAAAAGGCAATCCTAAATGTAGCCGGTTCACCACCGCACAAGGAGATAGAAGAAGATTTACCCCTGGTGCAGCTAAGCCGGGAACTCCGAGAAATCGGCAATTCCGGGACTATGCCACCCTGGAAGGTACAATTACTTATGCAGGAGATGTGGGACAGAAGATTCCTCTTAGGAGATGGAGCATGAATGACTTATCAGACATATCATTAACCGAGCTTATTGAAAATTATTGCTGTATGAAGAATAAGGAGACAGGCGAGATGGAATCCATTAAACTTCTCCCCTATCAAAAAAAGATACTTGCTGCTATAACGCAGCGCCCTAAACCAATTCTACCCCATTGTCGGATAAGGAGAGATATTCCCTGGTGGTATTTCCATCCGCCATTTATAGACCAAGAGGAAGATCATGAGTGAAGAATATGGATATGGGAAAGAATGGTTGATTGGCATAAAAACAACAGTTGCAAGCCATGATTATTTGCGCGTTCTGGCCGATATAGCCATTATTTCACCGGCCGGCGATCTGATTATGATGAACCATACACCAAAATACCTGGATGATAAATGGCCAGGACTAATCATTGCTCAAGGACATTGGTTTTATTGTTATCCAATGTCAGCAAAAGCTGCTCCGATAACAATTACAAATTGGAGTGGGCCTATAAAGGAAGATAAGTAAATGGAACTGACAACCGTTCTATGGCTTTTCGGTCTGGTTGAAATCGGGCTGCGGGTATTCAGTGGCAACCATTTGTCGCTTCTGGTGCCCCTATTCTATATCCTTTTCGGTACAGTGATGGTCGCCCGGCGCATCGCTCTGGCTACAACCCATCGCTATTTACGCCGCAAAGCAGAGCGAACTAATACTCCGCGCCGGGTGCTAATGCCCATTGAAAGCCCAGTAGATTACATCAGCCGTTTCCGGCTGAAGCCGCTGGAAGTGGTGCTCTCTCACGCCGGAGAGAGAGCCATTCGGATTGATTTAGCCCGTCACCACACCCTGGTCGCCGGAATGACCGGCTTTGGTAAGACCAACTTCATCAACCTGATTATGACTCAGCTTTTCGCCAAAGGCACAGCTTTTACCAACGTCTGTGAGGTTTATCTGTTTGACCTCAAGGGCGAAGAAGAAGACTTTCTCCATTTGTGGGGCTCTATTCCGGGCGTCCACTATATCTCTCTTACCGGCGACGGGAACATTCAGCAGGCGATTGAGATATTGGATGAACTGGCCCGCACCGCCCATTATGGTAAAAAGGGCCGGCATATCTTGGTGGTCATTGACGAAGCAGCTGCCCTGACCACGCAGGTTCACGACCGGCATTTGAAAAGCTGGTCTAAATCAACGCTGATTACGCTAGCTCAGAAACTTCGTTCTAGGGGGACACTACTTCTGGCTACGCAGCACCCTCGCTCCGACGTAATTGATGCAGCTATCACCAATAACATGGACCGAAAGATTGGTTTTCACGTAGATGGCGATACCCCCTTTGATGTCATTTTTCGGAGACGACCCCAGCGAGGGGAGAGATTACCACAACAGCCCGGCGAGTTCCTGTTACGCGAGCCAGGGAGACGGGGACTACAGTTTGGCAAAATGATGCGGGTAAATTTGCCCGGTGATGTAGACCGGGTTATCTTTGGGGTGCTTTCGGCTAGAGGCATTGAAGATAAGCGGGTTCATTTCTTGGGGCAGGTCATTGCTGGACTCAGAGTAGGCGCCAGTTTGCCCGGCATCAATAAGATTGCCAAAAAAGGCTCAAGCGAGCTTTCACCAGCTGATGTCACCGTTTATTACCGCAACTACGCTAATGCGTCCATCTTGGAAGCGCCGACCGCCAAAGGCCAGGCGTACACTCTTAAAGTCAGACCTGAGCAGAGCTATGATCTGCTCAGACAATTTATCTCAGCCGGCAAGTGGCAGCAAAGCCCACCGGCCTTTATTCAAAAAGGAGAAACAGGTGATGACAACTAAGGATTTTTACCGGAACAAGCTGACAATTTTCAATGGAGTCGCTATCGTGGTATACATACTTCTCAGTCTCATTGGCTTTGACCAGACCATTGTAGATGAAGTGGGCAGCGTCTTACCGGCCGCATTTCTGGCTATAGCTAGCGGCATTGTTGCCCTCATCAACTATGCCGCTAACATCAAGCGAAACATCAACACTCCCACAGCTGAAGAGATGGTGAAGGTACTGGAAGGTCTGGCGGAGAGGCCAAAGGCGACCAGGGTCGTTGGGGACAAAGGTTCGACAAGCTCACCTTCAGTCGGCGTGGCAGACATTATCAGCTTACTTGAAGCCCGGAAGTGGGTGAAGTAAATGCCCGGTCGTATCGGCCACGCCGCTATCACCCTGGGACTGGCCCCCCTGGTTGCCGGGGTATGTCTCCTGGCCGGGCTGCCGGCGCAGTATGCAGCCCTGGCCGGGGGTGGCGTTTTGGCGACGCTCCCCTTGCGATTCAAACTGAGCTTGTCGAAGTTAAGTCGTGGCCGGTACGTCCATATCTACTTCAATCCAGATATGGACATTGCCGGGGGGGAAAGTAAGATTAGCGAAGCATTAGGCATTGAGATGTACCGCCAGCAAATCGTACATCGAAGTGGGCTAAGAGCCAGAGATTGGTATTACGCTTTGCGCCAGCCGTGGCGGTTGCTGTTCTTTTCGCATCTGCCTTTCATCGGCACGCTTCCCCGCTTTGCTTTGCTGGTGCTGTTCCTGACCTTGCCGGTGCTGCTTTTTAGTTTGGAGAAATATGTCACTTTTCCGGCCTTGTTCTTCTTATGGCTGGGAATGTCCCTCTCAGACAGTGGCCATACTCTGGCCGATTTAATATTCAGTTGGTTAAAGAAAGGATAAAACGATGAGAGATTTTGAAGATGCACAGACCCTATTTACCCGGCATCAGATTGAGGTTGGTAGGCAAGTACGGCTTGGTTTTCGCCTGGCAGATGGTAAGGAAATCTTATTCCCTATTACCTTCGAGGTACGCGAGTTCGATGGCTACTCGATTAACCTAGATATTATTGGTTTGGAGAAGTTTATTCCAGTTGATCCAGATTGTGTCAGCGACATCAAGGACAATCTCATTTTATTAGGCGAGTGTCACCGAGAGAGCCAACCCATTTTACCCGTATCAATATTGATACCGGGCAAAGTAACTGACAATGAATACTACGTATTTCGATTGCAGATCAACAAGGCGCCATAGGCTGGCCATGTCACACTATGTTGATTAAAGGGAATTTATTCTAAGGAGAAAGCATGAAACTTGAAACAGATGTGGAAAGATTACTCAGACAGCGATATTACCACCCCGGCGAAGGCTGGCCCATTCTCGTCAATCGGGTCATTGATTACGTCTGCCAGAATGAGACAGAAGAAACTTATATCGAGCGGGCCAGGACCAGCTTACGCGAGCGGGTCTGGCTGCCCAATTCGCCCTGTCTGGCCAACTCCGGGGCCCGAAACGGCGGCTTATTTGCTTGCTTCGTCGTCGGACCTGACCGAGATGAACTTGAGCATCACGTCGAAACCCTGGGAGACATTGCCGCTGTCGGCAAACGCGGCGGTGGATGTGGGTTCACCGGCACTCATATTCGAGCAGAAGGTGCGCCGGTCAGTGGCAGCGTCCACGGTGTGGCCTACGGGCCCAACAACTGGGCTATCCGGGTCAGCGACTACTTGGATATGATCACCCAGGGAAACTTTCGCCAGATAGCTCTGATGTACACTATGCGTTCCGACCACCCGGACCTGGAGAAATTTATCAACCTGAAGCAAACCAAAAATGAGCGGTTTGCTCACAACTTTAACCAGTCGGTGATGGCGACTGACGAGTGGATGCGTGATGGTATTACCGGCCGGCACAATTTACTGGACACTATTGCCCAAAATGCCTGGCAAAATGGCGAACCTGGTCTATTGTTCTATGATACCATCAACAACCAGACACCCTACATTGAGGAGATCAACGCTACTAATCCCTGCGGCGAACAACCTTTACCCAGCTATGGCAGCTGCAATCTGGCCTCGATCAATGTCGCTCATGAGACCTTCTTAGACTTCTCGAAGCTCATCTATAATTATGACCGACTTTTCGAGACAGCTGGCCTTGTAGCCCGCTTCTTAGACAATGTTGGTTCTCAGAATATCTTCCCCAACCACAAATTCAGCGACTGGTACGAGGCCCACCGGCCAGTGGGGGTAGGACTTATGGGACTGGCCGACCTTTACCTCAAAATGCAGATTGCCTATGGCAGCCAGGCCAGCATTGACGTTTTGCTCAGGGTAATGCAGACCATTTACCAGGGGGCCAGAGAGATGTCAGAGTGGTTAGGCGCCAAACGAGGCATCCCGGCCAGTTGCAGCCATGTAGGAAGGAGAAACATTACCGTGACCACGGTTGCCCCGACCGGTTCTATTGCCTTCATTGGCAACTGTTCACATGGCATCGAACCCATTTTCTCCCCGGTCTATAAACGCACCGACGAGAAGGGGGAAAGCTACATCTTTGAGCATCATTTGGCCGGCGAGCCTTATTTCGTTTCCGCCCTGAATGACGAAGTGGATAAACAGCCCACCTGGAAACAACACCTGGACATTCAAGCGGCAGCGCAGGAGTTTTGTGACAGCGGCGTATCTAAAACCATCAATATCCCCCATGAGACTGAACCAGCACAAGTCCGGCAAATAATCGAGTACGCCTGGCGCAAGGGATGTAAGGGGATTACCGTTTATCGGGATGGCAGCCGGCAGGTGCAGGTTTTAGAGGCGCAGGCTCAAATTGCCGCCGCCTGTCCAACCGGCGTTTGTGAGGTGGCCCTATAATGCAGTGGCTCATCATGAACAATTCCCGCTGCCGGCATGAGTTCATTACCCTGGTACAGCACGTAAACCCGAACCTGAGCATCCGGCGCTGTAAGAAGTGTTACTCAGATTGTTTGTTTTTTCAGGCGTTTGAGCCGGAGTTGGGAAGTCATCATTTCTCGCGCCTGGCCTGGGAAATTAGAGAACAGGAAAGCGGTGGGGTTGGGGTATATCAGGTCAAGACTGGTCAGCAGGTCTATCCCTAAAAATTAAAACAGGAAAGTAGAAAGATGAGAACATTGGAGGCATTTAATGGGTGATGAAGTCTGGTTAGGGCGTACCGTATTTTATCGAGTAAGCGAGAATGATAATGATAATATGAAATATAATCATGCCAGCATTTTACCGGCAATAGTGGTAGCGGTTTGGAACAAGCATTGTGTCAATCTACGCGTTTTCACCGATAGTCCTGGACCATTGGAATGGAAAACTAGCATTATGCATGGTGGGCAGCCTGGGCAGTGGGACTTTTTTAATGAGTAACTGTATTTCCAAGAGCAAATTAAATCTTTCAGATGAAATTGACCGGGTTGAAGTATACTTCAAAAATGGCGGCGCTTTTCTTTTGAGCCAGCTCATTCACTTTGAAATCGAAGGCGAATATGAATTTTTCCCGATTACGGTTGAAGTAGGCGGGCGTCCAATGCAAATTGGCAGCATGGGGCCAGTCGAGGAAATGTATGAAGTAACATTCAAGGCCACAAAGTTTAGCAAAGTACGTGAGGAAATCTTTCCTTATGCTTGAATTTTTTCAGGAGGAAACCAATGAATATCGGTATTGACATTGATGGCACTTTAACCAAATACCCAGACTTCTTCATCGAGCTAGGTAAACTCTGGCGAGCGGCAGGCCACAAGGTTTACCTGATTACCGGCCTGGGACTTGAGGGAGTAGCCCAGAAAGAACAAGAGTACCCATTCATCAGTACCGGCAAAGGGGTATTCTATGATGAACTTTGCTGCACTAATCTCTACAATAGCATGGAACGGGCTTTAATTGGTAAAGTATCCTCTAATGAGGAAATCGTAGGCCGTTTCAAACAGCGCTTATGTTTTGAGCTAAACATTGAAATCATGTTTGACGACCAGGCACAAATACACAGGCAATTTGGCCCGACGCCGATTTTTGAGGTGAAATAATGAATATATGCTTTATCCTTCGGCAAGGGTAAGCCTTTGTGGCCGGCCATGGCGTTATCGTTCCCAGGGCCAATCCGCCGGCTGGTCTAAAAAGCCTGTATAAGCTGGCAGCCGAGTGGCAAATACCTATCTCCGAGATTGCCTTCGAGGCTCGCCGTAGACATTGGACGATTACGTGGTATCAGGATAGCAACAACCATATTCTCTTTGCGCCGCCTAATTGGAGGGACCCGAATGATTGAGAAAGAAGAACTATTGAAACTGACTACGGCTGAGGCCGACGAAAAATACGGCCGGCTTATCTGGACAAAGGAAGTTATCAATCCATATAATCCCAGAGATATGCGCCAGGAATATTGTCTCTCGACCGATCCAGAGATATGGGGCTGGGTTGAAAACGTGAAGCGAAAACCAGGCGTCAATCAGGAGATATTCATAGCCTCCGAGAGACATATTGGCTTAGTTGAAATATTTAGGGAAGTTAGAACTACATTGACAGAAGAAACGGATGTCGGGCGAACAATAGTTTCAGTTCAAATTAACTTTAGTGGCGGACAGTCAAAACTAATATCCCACTTCGAGTAGGAGGAAACCAATGAATGGTGACAAAACCCTTTTTGTAATTGGTCAAATATGGGTCCACCGCCGGGAACAGTACGATCTCGATTGCTGGCCGATAATTTGTATTCATCGAAATCGCCCCGATCAATGCACGCGCTTATTTTGTTTGTGGTTCTGGGGGATTATGTTCAGAATCGGGCATAAGCCGATTGTAAAACGTTTTCGGTTTTTGAGGTGAATAGGAAAAACAATGAACTATCAACAACTTGTCAATGAGAAAATCAAGAACATTCACCATCGGGATCGCCTGAACCACGCCCGCATTGCCGGCTTTGCCTCATGGATCGTGCCCCTGGCTCCGGCCATTGCTTTCGGTTTTGCCTTCTATCAGTTTATGATGTTGTTTACCGGCAGCGATTATTTTGGCATTGTCGCCGGGCTCTCAGCCGGCCTGGGGCTCATCATTGTTGGCATTGCCTCAACTTACGCAGCGGTGCGTGACCACCGTGGCTGGTGGCTGGTGGCCGGGTACATTGTCCTGGAAATTATTGGCCTGTGGGTCTTTGGACAAAGCATCCGTTTTGCTGCTATTGCTACAGTTATTTCCCTCCTGACCCTCATCGCCTACATTGCCGTCGCAATGACCATGTACCAGTTCGAGGCGCAAAGTCAGCAAGTGTCAGAGGTAGACTTTAGCCACACGCTCAAAGAGAAGCAGCAGGCAGATAACCTCACCGTAAGGCTGGCCAGGGTAGAAGCGGAGAAAGCTGTCAAGTTGGCGGCTGTCCAACCGGCTGTCAAATTGGACAGTCAATTGACAAGTGCGTCACCGTCAATTGACAAGGCGACTTTGCTACAAGAATTGTCAAGGCGCCAACCCGATGTCAAGGTCAGCAACTTCGCCAAAGAGTTTGGCATTTCTCGACAAACGGTTTACAACTGGCTTGACGAGCTGAAACAAACGAATGGGAAAGGGAATAATCATGTTTAAGCCAACTAATGAAATGGGTGTTATTGTTGTTTTTTCTCAGGAGATTATATTAAAGACCGGAATAGAGTTAGTCAGTATCAATTCTGATTTCCCAGATGCTACTAAGGATACACCGGGTATCGAGATAGAATATAGTCGGAGCATCTATGACAATATCGGATAACCTGCCCATGGATGACCCTACCTACTTCTGGCTCCACCAAAGCGAAAGGCCGTGTCGGAGCAGACATTACTTCACAGCCAAAGCTGCCCACGTCGAAAATGGGCTGTTCTCCTTTGGCGGCGCACTAGCTATCATCCTGGTTTCTTGCATGCGCTGCCACTCGGAACGCCTTGAGTTCAAGATTGTTCCCCCAGTCACAGAAGAAAATATGCCCCTGCCAGAGCCTGAACTGTGGGAAGTGACCACCCGGCTCCGACCCGGCTTCTGGCAGATTGATGTGCTCTACAAGAAAACCGGGGGAATCTTCTCCTTCGGCGCGACCACCCAAAATGATAAGCATAACATCGGCCACGTGGCTTACCTGGGTGATGATCTCCCCTCAGCCAGCTCAGGACTACAAGAGAACTAATGAGCCTGTCGAATTATGAATGAAACTATTTCTCATCAACTCGTCACGCATCTTCCCCACGGTGAGCTGCTCCGACCCCTGATTGAACGCCTCGAAACTGAAACAGGCGGCCAGATTACAGCCTTAGTTTCTACCGGCGTTATCAATGTCTTGAAGAATGGTGACTATTTCCTCTACGTGGACTTTAACCTTAAGCTCAATTTCGACCCTTCGACGAGCTCAGGAGAAGCTACAAATTTAGGGCTCTATGAATACCAACTCTTTAGCATCGTCTGGCCCCCGCTGGGCTTACGACGCTTTCCCCTACAACTATTTATAGATGAATCTGTCCTCGATGAAATCGCCCCCGGCAAGATGGGCTTCTTAGATATAGAAAATGCGGCCCAACTCGCTGAAGCCCTGGACCGCATTATGAACGCTCAAACTACTAAAACGCTAATTGAAGGAATAAAAGCACTCTAAAATTGAAAGGAACCCCCCAATGAATATCTCCCAATCAATAATCGCCCTGCTAATCCACGCCTGGGCAAAGCGACTGGAACTTGAAATCGAACTTCTCAGACAAAACCTGCCACCGGAAATGGAAAAGAAATTTATCCGGGAATATATAGGCGATAAAATCATCCCATCCCTGGATAAAAACCCGGCCAGCTGGATAGACCATCCCGGCGATTTTGCGGCCCTGGCCGGTCTGAAAGTCTTCCTGGAAGAACTATACCAGGCCCACCAACAATTAAAGAATAATAACCTGCCTACCCGACAAGAGTATAATGAGGCTGATTAACTGCCCCGCAAAACCGCCAAAAACCCAATCCAGGGAACCTCCTTCGCTAACTCTTGCATTAACCGATCATGCTCCTCCCTCTCCTCCTCTGATGCTAAACCATAAGTAATCCGGCCGGCTAATTCGCTCAATCGTAATTCCTTTTGCTCTGCCTCCGAACTGTAAAGTCTCGGCTCTAACCTCTCCTGTAATACCCTGGCTATTGCTTCTAACTCCGGTAACTTCGCTATTCGCTCTGCAACCTCCTTTTCTGGTATCTGCATAGCAATAACCCGCCCGGTACTTGATACCACGCTCCAAAACGGACCAGCCGGCCCTCCCGGTTCCCCTACTACCCATTTCTCTGCCATTAGTTTTCCCCCTTTATAAATCAAATATCAACCTGGTCCAAATGCGTTTGTTCTGTTGCTCTGCCGCCCAATGATACCAAGATAACGGAAAAATACTGCCGGCTTCGAAATGGCCCACGATTAGATACCCTTCATGCCAATGTGGTTTCTTGAAACGCAGCCACAAAAGCAGGTAGTCTACCCGCTTGAATAGGCGGCAGGTGTAAGCGTGCCGTGGCCGGCTTTGAATTATTCGTAACCACCAGGGTGTGTACTTCTCGCGCCATTCGCTGAAAAAACGCTCCTCTCTATCGAGCTCTCTGACGAGTTGACAAATCAATCCCCGGTCACTGTTAATTGCATAGCGAATTTCATTTTCCTCTATTTCGCTCAACCTTTTAGCATGTTCATCACGTAATATTTGTCGCCAGTCATCCATAAATACCTTCCCTTTCTATCCATTTATACCCCCGCCTCCCCTGCTTTATACCCCCTATTCTATCATAATTTCCCCTGTTTTCATAATTGTGATAATCAATTATTGGGAAAAAGCATTTTCGCCAGGCAACAAAACCCACCAACCTGATAGGCCCCCCGCCTCCCTGACCTTCTGTATTGAGATGCCCCACTTGCTGAAGAAACCAAACTCCTCCCCTACCCCGCCTCCCTTGCGATAGGGGAGGGAAGTGCGCGCTGCTCAACCGATTGCCCTGCCCATGCGCTAGAGATGCACTGCCCTGATACCTGAAATTGTGCGTTGACATAATAATTGGGAGGGAGAGACTGGGCGAAATGAAAGCGGTAGTCGTAGGTTCTTACACGGTATAGGGCTAAATTACCCACCCCTGCCAAACCGTGTACAACGCCTATTTATTGGCATTTAAGGCGATTGATAGATGTCCTGGATACTGAGGTACCCAAACGAAATAAAATCGTCCAGGATGAAGAAAAAAGGGGGATAGGATAGAGATTTAACCTCATTCTATCTTGCGACAAACAAGATAGAACAAACGACAACACATCACTAATCAATACACTACATAGTGTTATAACTCTGTGTCAAACAAACCGTGTAACCCTTTATTTCTTACTATATTTCCGTGTAGTTTTCAAAGATTTATTTCCGAATTGAGCACCAATATTTCGGGCTTTTAGGATAATATCCTATCCTCTATTTAATCGTCTCTATTGCCAAAAAAAGGGGATTAGAGGGATTAGAGAGAAACAGGATAATCAATTACAGAACAGGATAATAGCTTAATCTTGGCAACATAACATTAAACCGTATTGATTGACAGGATAATCAATTATCGTTATTCTACCCCTAGTTTTGTTTCAATGGCGAAACAAAACTAAGACGCTTGACTTGAAACGTTTGGGCTTTTGGGGCGCTGAGTGAGAATCAATCTCAGGATAGTCGTAAGGCCAGGACTAAGTAAGGTAGGCTAAAATTCTTCAAAGGATGGTATTACTATGTCTAAGAAGCATCAACATTTTGGGGGTCGCAGTTTATCGCGGCGGAAGGCTAATTATTATCGTTTCTCGGAAAATGCAGAAAGTCGGTTAGATGATCTTGTCGCTTACCCTAGTGACATGAAACCTGACTTCAAAAAGTCATATCGTATCAAGATGCACAGTGTTGGACAAAGGTATACGGTTTTATCGCCTTTGGCTTTTGGCTTTTCTGGCGATAGTGAGCCAAAGATAATCCAAAAGGTTTTAATTGGCGAAACAAAGACTTTCAAAATTGACAAATCGGATACATCACACGATAGACGCCATGCTGCAACGTGGAAGCATAGCAAGAATAGCGTTGACACTGGTACATTCGAGATTGAGAGGAAAGTATCCGATAGTGGAGTGGCAATGTTTTCTGACTTGCAAGGCAATGACCATGCAACGGAACGCTACCCTATTCGCAGTAGAGCATCTTGGACAAAGGTTGCTTATCATTGTCCTAAATGTGGGAATAGCCACATTCTGCATGTTTGTGAGCCTGATGGTTTAGAGCATAGTATCCAAACGCCTAGACCTGTTGCTAAGTCAACCGTTGAAAAACGGCCGCCGAGTCAATTTGGTGGTGATATGACTAAATCAGCAGGTTTGGCGTATCTCAAGAAACGCTAAAATCTTACCTCAAACGTCATTTTTTTGGCTTTTGAGGATGACTAAAGAGCTATAGGGTATAAATTCACCTTGTAGCTCTTTTTAATCCCCAAAACTCATTTTTTACGAAACAGGAGAGAAAATACTGTGAGTGAACGAAAGACTATCACAACGTTTGATCAGGCTATGATTAGCTTTGAATGGGTACAAAACCTGAGTGAGCAAGAAAAAGCGTTCCTGAAAGAGCTGAAAAAGATGTGTAGCGCAACAGGGAACAAAGTTATGCTTGACCTGGCAATTGGCGCACAAACACCCTTTACCCTGGCGTATCAGGACAATGGCAATGGCAATACCGCCAAAGCCCAAGAAGCTATGGGCGCAAAGATTAAGAGTGTGGCTGATGGTACAGCCACAAAAGATGAAATCGCTATCTTGCGCGCCGCCGTTTCACCTGTTACCTCTTGGAAAATGTTACTCGACCAGGCCATTGAGCAAGCGGCCGCTGCGAAAGCTAAAGCGGAAAAGCCAAAGGCTACCAATGGCAAGCGCAATGGCAAAGAAACTCCAGTGCCTGTTGTAGAAGTTGCGGCCGTTGAAGCGCAAACCTTTCCATTACTGGAAAGATTAGCAGAATTAGCTGAAGTCACTGTTTAACCCCAAACTTGGAAAGCCCTAGCTCATACGCCAGGGCTTTTGTGTTTGCGGTTAAACTGGTACTAGTAAGAAAGTGAGGTTTTATTTTTATGTGGCGCATTATAGTGATCGATGGGGAGCACCTACGGTTTCTCGGCCGGCGCATGAGCGCGGCCGACAGCATCTTTTGGGCGCACCGTGCCCAACAACTGGGCTTTCGGACAATCATTGTCCAGGCCTAAATCTTCTCCCAGAACGCTGTACAAGGCGTTCTGGGGTGACTTCTGGCGATTAGGGCACTCTAACACCTTAGTCGTCAGAAGTCACCCCTAGAGCCAAATGCGGCACGCTGGGAGCAAATTCTAACAGGAGAACGACAATGCAAAATCACTACCGTAAGCCCTGGCTGATGCAGCCACGGCCAGACCTTTGGCACGTGTTCAGCGCCATTGAGGGGCAGCCATTCACCAGCGGCACCACCTACCCATTCAGGAAAGCCCTGGGACTGGCCCGACATCTCCGGGCAGACCAGGGGAACTATTGTTTCATCGTCCCAGCCGCCTTTGAGCGATGGGAAACTACTCCGCAAGCCCAGAAATGGGCGCGGGAAAACTCGTAAAGGAGAATGAGCAATGTTACAATCAGGAGGGGGCGCGCCCATCGAGGTCGCCCAGTACGTAGGCTTGCAGGCGGGCCCTATTTGCCGAGCTACCAGAGGCCAACATGAGGCCGCCCGTGTCATGCTCCTGGCAGGCCAGGGAGACTGGTATTTGGCCTCCATTCACCCCAAATACACCATCTGGACCCGCTACGCCCCTGGGGGCGTTCCTGGGGAGTGGGAAAAACAGGTGGAAGTGATTTATAGCTAGGTTTATGTGGACTGGGATGTGGATGACAGTCCACATGGGCCGCAAAGTCCCAAAAAGGGTCACGGCATATCCTGTGGATAACCTGTGGATAACCATGCCCAGGCTGTGGATAACTTTGTTTGACGTGTGGGATAAATGCCCGAATTTGGGATAAACAGGCCCAGTTTGGGATATATTTGGGATAACCGATTATCGGAGGCGACATGAGTATTCGATTGCCTGATGTAGTTGACCAGCGCAAGGTTTATTGTGTAGGTGTAGAATATTTTCCAGGCGTCGCGGAGGTGAGAGTACAGCGTGGCGGACGCCGGCACTCATATTTTCCTGGCGCCGCTTCCCTCCGGCGCATTGCCCGCGCCATTTCAAATCGAATGGGCGAGTTCACGATTTATCCAGCCGTGAATGGGTACGGTTGGGCAGCGAAGCGTTAGGGGGGTGGGGAGCCTGGCCCGCTCCCCCAGGGGGCATAAGGCAAGGTGAGCTTTGTGTCCTGTGGGGAAGCGAGTCGTTACACAGCTCGTTGCCGCAGCCTGGCTGGGCGGCGAAACAAATACATAGTCCAGGCCCAGCGGACGTTGTGGTAAGATTGGGCGGGCGCGCCTTTTAGATATGGCGCAAACCCGGTTCGAGGGTGGGGGGCCGGGAAAACTAACAAGAGGTGCGACGTGTCAGGATGGGTTATTGCTTCAACGAATAAGCCCCAGGAGACCGGGGTAGAGATTTTCTACAAGGTGGACAGTGCCGGGTCATACATCCACATCTCCACGTGGGTCAAGCCTTCAGAGGCGGCCCACGTCAGCCCAGATGGGAAGGTCATTACTGGGACGACAAGCCCAGAGTGGGGCGAAAAGGTCCAGGGGATGTTGCCCTTAGATATGGGCAGTCTGTTCCCTACCCTATAGCAGAAGATTCCCCTTTCCCCTCTGCAAAGAGGGAGGCAGGGGCGCAACTATTATCTTATTACTCTTAGGAGGACATAACCATGTTAGTGGAATTAAAGGACAATGAAACCCTGAAAATCAGTGGGTACGTGGGGACTTGGAAACTTTCAATTTGGGGGGATGGGACAGCGACCCTCTACCCCAGCGAGGAGGCTGAGCCAATTGCTATTTCCATGCGATTAGGCCCAGAGCCCGTCAAAGGAGCGGCCATTGCCTTTGCCCAGGCGCTGGCCGATGGGAAGGCCATAGACGCCATCAAGATTTTACGGGCCGATGGTATGAACGGCTTGAAGGAGGCTAAGGAGTTGTACGACGACGCCCGCTATGTCTGTGGACGGCACGTCCTTGAAGATGTAGTCAAGAATTTGGCCGCAAACGATTGACGGGGAGCAGTTGAGTCGAGAGGAGGTGATTAGGGTTGAAGGTTGGGAAAGTTTTAGTCTTGAGCTTGTCGAGAGAGAGCCCGTTCTCTGGCCCTGACCAGGCCGGGGGGCGGGTTCTTATCCCCCCGGTAGGGCGCGAAAATGATGACGATCATCGCCCGCCAGGGTATGCACCCGTAGAGTTCGACTCTCGTACCGGGGACATTGAGTTATTTTATGAGCAAATTACAGGAGGATACTAGAATGTCCGAAAAGTTTAGCGCGATGATGTATTTTTATGGGTTGCCTTTGGGCGACCAGGTGCGTTTCGAGGAGATCGCCAAGGAGGTTGCTCAGGCCGGTTATGGCCTGGGCGACTGGAAAGCCCTGGCAGCCGAGGTTTGGGCCCGCGTTTTGCAGCGGGCGGAAAGTGATAAGGTTATTTTGGCCGTCCAGGAGTTGGAGGCCCGCCTGCGCCAGATTGAAACCGAGGCGGCCGCGACCGAAGCCGAGCGGCTGGGCATTATCGGTCGGGACCTGGCCCATCTCGACCCGGCCGAGTTTGGAGTTGTGGCCGAGGCTTTGACTCGTGTGGCTGGAGCGGCTAAACGTCTGGACGCAGAAATGGAAACCACCAACTCCGAGCTTGAGCAGGCCCGGCTGGGGCATCTGCCGAAATCTAAGGGGAAGAAGGGAGCAGGCGGGCCTGGCGGGCCCAAGCGGCCTATAGGGGATAAAGGGGAAGTGGAGCAGGCGGCCGGGAAGCGCCAGAAGTACGTCGTCAGAAAGTCGGATGTGTGGTCGCCCAGGAGCGATACCCTGGTTGTTCACCCAATTGGGATGCCGGCCGTCATTCGGGAAGAACTGGCCATGAACGGGGAGACTCGCTGGATTGTTTTTGCCCAGGCCGGCAACGGCTGGAAGCTTTCCGACCTCAGGCTGGAAGACGCAGCCTGGTCTACCATGGCCAGGGAGATTAACCTGAAGCATTTTCATCATGATAATGACCATCCCGGCTGCATTGGCGAATGGACGGCCGGGGCGGACTTTGACTGGGAGAGCCTGGGCCGGTAAATGCCTGGACACGGCCCGACCTGCAATAAACCGTAGGCCGGGCTCAGCCTGGGCGTTTAGTGAGCTGAGTTCGAGTGAGCTTCGTCGAACTCAGCTCACTCGAACTATGCCTGGGAATATTCTTAACTTATAAGGAGAACTGAAATGTTTCAATATTCGTTTCGCGGGGAACCCGACCTTCCCCGCATTATCCGGGAGGCCGCTGAGCGCCCGGAGGGGGCGCCGGAAGTTATTGTTGTCACTATTGGTGGCGCCGATCCGAACTGGGTGCGGGGCGCACTCCTCATGATCTCAGACAAGTTTCTTGCCCGCTTTTGGGGTGATGAGGACCTGGTTGTGGTCGATCAAGTGCTGGGGTCTGCGTGGGGCGGGAGTAGTGCTAAAGCCATGCCCGAAAGTGGCGGCTATGGCTTTGAGGGAATGGGATACTTTATGCCCGGTTATTCTATCAAGATTCTGGCCCAAGCTGACCTGGGCGCGGCCAAACAGGCCATTGAAGCTGCCCGAAAGTGGAAGCGGGCCGGCAAAATCAACGTTCACTACTGGTAGCAGGAGGAAATGACAAGTCTATATACCCGCTTAAAAGAGCGGGTGAGGGATTATGAGAGTTTAGTCTGGCAGCGCGCTTTTTCCCTTTGCCGGGAGGCCGGGCTGGACCCGACACTATTGGGTATCCATCCCCATAATGCGATGGTGAGCTTTGACCAGGGGCGGCCCTGGTCCGGTGTGAATTACAAAAAAGTTCGCCGGGTTCTTTGGCTCACCAAAAGGGTCTTTAAGTTCGACAACTCAGGTGTCCAAATTTGGACACCTGACTAATAGGAGGACTGACAATGAGTAACACCTTTATTGTTTCAAAGCCCAAACACGGGGCTGAGACCGTCCGTTTTGAGGACGGGCGGCTGCTTTACTTTGACCAGGGGGAGCCAACCCTGGGCGTCTATCAGGAGCAGATGTTCCTTCAGTCCGATGTTCACAATGAGAATAATCCCCCGCTGAATTATTCTTCGGTTTCGCTGCCAGCCGAAGAGCGTATCATTCGGTTGCTCCGGTTGGTCTATGGCGACTGGGCTGAGGACGCTTGGCGACTGAAGTGCCAGATGGCCGGCAGGCCGGAGCTGGGCTGGTATTCCGAAGGAAATGCTCATACCGGGGTAAGCAGTTACATTTTGCACACCCTGGTTAGCCCGGAATTTCCGGCTAACCCTCAACCGGACTTCCCCTACCGGGCCGTGGTCGAGCAGGTTAAGACGGAACTCGCCCTTCGACAGGCTCAGGAGAAGCCACAAGGTCAGGGGGCGACCTGGACTGGCATTGACTTGAACGGCTGGGCGAAAGCGCTGGGGCCGCGTAAGAACACAGATTTTAGCGTCGCGGCTCATTTCAACGCTGGGAGTGTTGTCCTGGTTCAGGGAGACTTGTCTCATGGGGGCTATAATCCTGGGGGCGTCAAAACCTGGAGCGTTGAAAACCCGGCTTTTCCGGTTTTACCTTTTTGGGTGAACCTGGACCTGTTGAAACGCGTGCTGGCTTTTCATACGTCTTCCGGGGTTTTTGGCCAGTTTACGGCTGCCCCTTCTTTACAGGGAGCATCCAGGCGGCGGGCTGGGCTGGCTTTGCAATCGCCTGGCCGATTCTCCTTTCTCCTGCCGATGGACCCTCACTACTGGGTGCATGAGGAGGAGAAAAATTATCTGAAAGGAGCAAAACAATGAGCCGCTTTAAGAAAGCCGTCTGGGCGCCAGGGGGCAATCGAATGATTGTCGAAACCGGCCATAAGACATTTGACCGGCAGACGAACTGTATCAGTCCCGGAAACATTACAGCTAATACGATGACAGGTTGGGCCTGCCGGGCCTGGAACACGCCAGCAAACCCGTTTGGTGAGCCTTGCCGGCCGGGGGAGATGCAGCATTATGACGTTAGAATCTGGCCGGAGCAGGTGCGCCAGATGTGTCAGAAACTTTTTGATACCCGCGATGGGTGGGTATATGAATTCTTCCACTACAACCGGCCGGATAATTCGTACCGGCGTATGGGACGGGCGACTAAAATCGTCCACGGTTACATCTTCGCCGACCATGATGACAAGTATCTGGACTACCTCTGTACCGGGCCGACCTATAAGTCGGAGAGTCTCCTGGCCGAAATGCAGAAGTATGTCTGCCGTAAGGAGGAAGAATGAAACCAGGTGATAGGGTGAGGGTTATTATTGGCGCTCACTATGCCGGTTATACTGGCGTGGTTGACCATATCTCAACCAGGGGCATCCAAAGAGATTATCCAGTTATTGTCCGTTTTGGCGAGGGCGAGAGCGTGATTTTTGTTGGATACCGGCATGACCAACTTCAACTTTTGACCAGCAAAGAGGAGGCCTTGTGACCTCTACCGGCCACGTTTTTCACGTTATCAGCCTCACCTCGGCTGAAATGGAGGCGTTAAGGGCAAGGGATAAGCATATCCAGACGGTTTGCCTGTCCTCTATTGCCGGCCGTCATCTGGTTATCGGCCTCATCGGGGTTTCCAAAGAGGCGCTGGCGCTGGTCATCGGGGCCTGCCTGAAAGACCCCAAGGGAAGAATTATCGAGGTGTCGTGATGGAAGCGAAGCAACCAACAGTCGATCAGGCCTGGGTGCTGGCCCTTGAGTTTCACGCCCCGGAAATGGCGCCGGATTTTGAGGATGATTTGCGCCTGGCTGGGATACAGGTCTGTCTGACCTGCTGCCTTTCCATTTGTGTCGAGGAGCCCAATAGCCCTCATACGCTGGACGAGTGCGCGCTGCGACAGGCCAAACAAAAGCCCCGGCCAGACCCCCCGGAAGGCTGGCTGAATACCAAGGAGTTGGCGACAGTGGTTGGCCGCCACCGGGTCACGGTGGCTAACGTTTTAGGCTGGGCGGCGAGAGAAAAGCTGATAGTTCGTTTCATCCATCAGCAACCGGCCCAACCTCACGCCTTCTACTACGACCCGGAGGTAGTGAAGGCCCACTTTGTCGAGTGGCAGGCGAGTTATCAGAGAAAGTGGAGACAAAGCGGTTTACATGGATACCATGGTGAAGAAAGCGAGGAAAACGATGTTTGAAAAGTTTGGAGAGTGTACGGTTTGTCATACGACGGGGCCGCTGCACCACCTTGAACTATTTGTAATTGGCTCCGAGGGTGAATACTTGTGCCCCTCTTGCCGGTTATCTTTGACTGAGGTTCTTTCCCAGATGAAGTACATGGCCAGCCGCGCTCGCAAAGAGATGGCCATAAGGATGAAGAAAGAATATAGAGCAAGGGAGGCTAAAGATGTTCCCTGAAATCAAGGCCAAGTTCTGGCGGGGCGGGGCTTATCACGATTTGCCCCCGGAAGTGCCAGATGACGAACTGGTCGGCCGGCTGCTGGCCGAACTTGAAAATGCCTTTACTGGCTACCAGCTCGAAACCATTGAGCAGGCGATGTGGGCCCTGGTTCAGGCAAAGAATAACGAAATCCATTTTATGCTGAATGAGAGAGAGGAACCAGCTCGTTGGGTGGATACGTGTGTTCCTCTTACCAGTTATCCCTAACTGATGAATACGAAAAAGTAACGGAGGCAAATAATGTGGCTAAAAAATAAGATTCTTAAAAGTGTTGCGGCTTTCACTTTCAAACGAAAGCCCGTTCTGTGGCAAGTAATCAAAGAGGCCAAAGATGTCATCCCAGGCGACCTTTACGATGGCCGGGAGGTGTTGGCCGTAGACTGGACAGCCGACCTTGTTACCTTGCATTTTACGCAAGGTAAGTTTATTGTGTTTGGCGCCGATGCCTCCCTCATGATCGGGCAAAAATCAAAAAATGAGTAAACGCCCTTTTATGATTACAGTGCTAATCAGACGGCCGTATGAGCCTTGCCAATCTTTCCTGTGGTTTTTGGAGGCTGGGCTTTCGACGGCAGCGGTGGAGGAGAAATATAACCGGCTTATGGAAGCCCAGTATCCCTGGGAGGCCGGGTTTCGTATCACTATGGCTATAACCGCTATCCCCGGCCTTTTTGAGCGGGTAGCTAAAGAAATTGAAGATAGTGGAGAACTCACATGAAACTGGTACTTAACTTCTCGAACCTCAAGGTGGAGGGGCGGGATGGTATAAAAGGATTGATTGGTGAGTTTGAGGCCCACACCCTGACCGTCAATGTTGACCTGAGAGCGCCACACATTTGGCCTCAAATTGACGACATTATGAACCGGGCCTTTTTGGCTTGCGACAAGAACTTTCGCTCGGTAGACTTTCTGGTCTTACCGGAACAGGCCATTGTCGCCGTTATGCTCTGTGATGAATTTGTCCGCGAACTGGGCTACTGCCCGGACATCTTACGGCTCAACCCGCTTCAAATAATCACCTTGCAATTTGTCGAGGGCGGGACTGACCTGAGAGAGAAAAACAAAAGGAGAACCGATGGACTTCGATAAACTCAGCCGCGAAGCTGACATCAGAAAAATGGTGGAAATTGAGGTATTTATGAACGCAACCCACCTGGTAGAGGATTTGCTGAAACTGAAAAATCCAATCGGCGGCGTGGCCGAAATAAATATTGGAAACTATCCACCCGATGATGAGCTGGAAATCCTTGAGTGGTGGTTTGTTAGCGAGTGGCTGTATGGCCGGCTCCGCCGGGCTAATGAGACGGTTATGGAATGTCTCTATGGCTACTTATGGGGGCGCGTCACATTCGGGCAAGAAATCGCTCTGGACGGGGTAATTATTGACATCGCCCAGGGAGGGTATCAATGAGTAAAAATATATTCTTTCGGGATGGCAAGTGGGCTGGTCGCTTGCCAGCCCCATCAGTGCCGCCGGCCGAAAAAGCGGTGTTCTTTGCCCTTGAGCCCCTGGTGGGATATTTCACCGGGGAGCAGCTTGAAAAAATCGAGGCCAGGTTGTGGCAAGTCTGGCGGGAAGCTAAAGAGGCTGAGCATGACCAATCATCAAACGCCAACCCGGATTGATTACCAAAAATCAATCTGGTACACAGGCGCCTTGTGCGCCTGCCCGCTGTCACATAATACCGATGAATTTTGTTCGGTTTGTAAAGGGATTGTTGAGCAGATGAAGTGTGCATATCAAGAAGGCCTTGCAGAAGGCAAGGAATACAATAAAAGTAAGGAGGTATAATGGACAAATTCTATTATGAGGTCTGGTTGGGTCCAGGCCCAAACCCAATCCCTTATGTCGAGGAACTTGAAGAACTTGAGCCCGACATTAAGTGGGAAATAAAGCTGGCCGGTAAAGTCAGCGGTCGGAAAATTTGGCTTCACGTTGAACACAAAGACCGGTTACACGATACGCCCAGGGCGGCGGTCGAGGCTTACATCGCCTCGTGCGATAAGCGGTACGAGAAAGCCAGGACTAAAGCAGACCAGGCCGAAATCATTGCGGCCGATGCCCGCCATTATCTTGAGCATTACAAAAAGGAGGATTAACCTGATGAAAAAAGTTACCTTGAAACACCCAAATCGAACTCGCAAGTGGGGCTGGGGCTGGTCTTGCAAACCCGATGGCCGGGACGCTTACAGCATTGAGAAACCTACCCGCCCAGCTTACACCGGCACATTCAACCAGGTGAACAAGGCGCGGAACAGTGACCGAACCTTTAATAACCTGGGAGGCGCGTTTTATTCGACTGCCTGGTTTTACAATAACAAGGAAATCACGGGCATTGAAATTGGGGGCGAGGTCTATTCATTCGCGGCTCTTTTTAACTTCGACCTGGATATGGCTGGACCCATTACGCTTGTGTTGGAGGACTGAACAATGATTGTTACTTCTGAAACATTTTGTACCAAAGGAGATTGACGATGCGAATTCCCCCAAACCTTAACCCCACCGGTCGCCTCTTATTTGAAAAATTAGCCGACCATATCTACAATCTGAAAGTGTTGAGCTCGGCCTGGTCGGGCGTCTCTTACAGATTCGACGACGAATACGAAATCTGTGTCCATGTGGACTATGACCTGGTGCGACGACGCGAAAACGTCGTCGCTGTCATGGACGCCCTGCAGGAGTTCGGCCTGCAATGGACTATCAAGGCCAGGCGGGGAAACATTTCCTTCAAAGCCTGGAAGGAGGAAGAATGAGTACCTGTCCTACACACGGTATTGAGATGGAAACCATCATCTGTCCTTTCTGTGGTTTTTCGTATCTTTCCTGTCCCATTTGCGAGCAGGGCTGTCCCACCTGCGATGAAGAAGTATGGGTCTGGGAGGAAGTTGTTTACGATGACGAGGAAGAATATGATGATGAGGAGCCTGACGATGACGAATAAAATCAGAATTTGCGCGGTCCTGGGCAACGAAAGCCACTCCACCTCAAAAGGCTGGTCGAAGCTGACCGTCAATGGTGTGAAAGTGACCTGGCGGGATGCGGCTGCCAAGGAGTGGAAAACAAAACCCGGCGATAAACATGCGACCTGGTGTGAGTGCATCTTTGAAGTTAATGATGGCACTCGCATCGAATGGGAAGCGGCAGCCAACCAGGGGCCAAACGGACGCGAGAAAACAAGGATAAATCAATCCTTTATCGCTGATTCCGGGGCGCCGGTCTTTTCTACCGCAAGCCCTGGCTATCCGGCCCGTGATGC